>Ga0256901_1001412_pt1 | contig 12126 bp, 4 predicted proteins | sample MC6MC0689MT_FD_190200 | JGI IMG/M metagenome (GOLD analysis project Ga0256901, IMG submission 190200) | Metatranscriptome of enriched soil aggregate microbial communities from Iowa State University, Ames, United States - MC6-MC0689-MT... | ecosystem: Environmental > Terrestrial > Soil >... | reverse complement strand
TTAAAAAAAAAGGAAATGTGTGGAAAATTTGGTAAAAAAAAAAAAAAAAAAAAAAAAAAGTGAGATATTTTTTGGGAAAAAAAGTTGACTTTTGCGGCAAAAACAATAATGATGGAAGTAAACCGGACAGAATTTAAAAGTACGTGCCTTAATATACGACATCAACAGATGGGGTGAGTATGATTGAGATTCATTCTGATAGACCAAAGAAATTCAAAAGAGGTAAAATTGGAATTTTCCGCCCAAAAAAAAAAAACAAAAAAATGAAAAAACCGAAAACTGCAGAGAGGGACAAAATGTCTCCCAATTCTGCCAAATCCCCTTCTTCATGTAATATTGGGATTTACGTCTTGGATATCTCAATAATGATTGTGTACAAGGATTATACCAGTCCTTCTTCCCAGTTGGAAGTTTGATGCGAATTGTTTATTTTTTAAATAGAAAAAAATAGTATGAGAGTATAATGAGGTCAAAATAAGATCAATCTCAACCTGAACTCCCCATTTAAATGCAAATATATAGGCAATAGAAAGTATTATTAGGTAAAAAAATGACTTTACAAAATGTAAAAGAACCGTCCTGATTAAGCAAACCAAGTATGATCAGCAATAAGAGTAAAGATAGAACTTGCAGTGATACCAATATTAATCCCAATAGAGACAATATTAATCGCAAATTCTTTATCTTTGCCTAATTTACGATCATTTTGAATAAAATAAAATGTATTAACATAACATAACCCAGCCATAACCCCAACCCAGATCATTGCTGGGAATAATAACCAATATGGCTGAACAAAGTGAAATTCTGCCTGAAAGCCCCAAACGATAAAGTTAATGAGCTGAAGGAGGGTTAATAACCACGTCATTGAGAATTGAAAGCAGCCAATTGAGGAACGTGAAAAAAAGACACCAATTTGATAACAAAAGGCGAGGACTTCATAGGCATTGCGATAAGCCCATTCATCACGATAATACGAGCCCGTTTTGGTCGTAGCGTGATTAGAATAGAGGGATTGAATCACATATTCGAGGAAATAAATTGCGCATAACATTGTTGCCCTAACCCAAATTTGGGGCCAAACACGTGTAAATTGTGAACACCAATTTTCACGAAGGATATTTTCCGCATGTTTTTCTTGTATACGCTCAATTTCTTTTTGTTCAATTAAACTTTGTTCCTTGACAAGTTTCGAAAATGAATCTTCGTGATTATTGTTATTAACGGACCCGTATGCATTAGAAAATTTATCATTAACATCAATCCCGTCAAATAATGGATTTCTTTCATTTGGTTGATGTGATTTACTCATTGCGCTAACATTGGAACCGAACTCGTGATATAAATCATTTCCATAAGGTTGATTATCATACCCTTTGACATCATTTTTACCTTTATAGTGTGAATTTAACGAATTTAAATGGGTCTGAGTAGTATCAGGCTTTAACAACCCTTGAGTACGTTCATTATAACCATAATTCCCGCTATCATTATTATCAGCATTATATTCAGTTAACATGCCAGTTTTTGCATTTTCTAATTGGGCTTCACGAGTTGCATAATCAACCAATTCTTCAGGACCATAGACTTTCGCAAGGAGTAAAAAACAACCAAAATAAATCATTGTACATGGAATAAAAGCACAAAAAATGGCCAAATTTGATAATTTTAAAACCGTTTTTAATAATAAATAAATCAATGTACCGGCAATACCAGCTCCACCAGTCCCCCCAGACCAACCACCGACGAGTTTGGGACTAAAGAAACGACCAAAACCAAGAATTGTGGCTTGACCGAGAGCGCTTGCAGTACCAATTAATAAAATACCAACAATAACGATATAAAAACTATAATAATTACCCAACACGACTAATAAAAGGCCAGAAAATGATAATAAAAATGTAGCAATCATTTTATTCATTGCAGAAAAACGAAGTAAAATGGAACCAGCAAGAATGGAAACCAAAAGACCGAAAAAGGTATTTGACCAAAAAAGTAAACCAATTTGATCGGATTTTTTAAAGCTTTCAGCGATGGATTTTGCTGAGGAGTTAACAACAACCCCAGGGGTGTTATTTAATAACCCCAAAATCCAAAAGAGGGCATACTGTTGCCAATAATTTTGGCCATCAGTCATTTTGATTTTGGATATTTTGCGGACTGAAATGGAAAAATTAAAATGGCGGGGTTAGGTCGGGTAAAATAATTTCGTAACCTATATTCGGGCTTAATTTGTGGGTGTGGGTTGTCTTGATGGGAATTTATAACTGGTGTGGGCTATATAAACGAAGATATTTGAAGAAGAAAAAAAAAAGGTGAGAAATAAAAATTTATTTTTTGTGAATAAATTTTGCTTGGAAATTTGATGTTGTCACAACACTACTACGGGCTAAATCGATGAGTTATGTGAATTTGTATTCATAAATCGACCAGTGTATAAATGAAACTGCGTTAATACGGACTTTTACCATCTCCAGTTGAAAAAAACCTGGCATTTTTCTCCCCCCACATATAATTCATGCCGAAATAAACCGCATTCATACCTTCTCTCCGAAATAACTTTTTGCCCGGTTTATTCAAGACTGATTTTATAACAATTTCATGTGGTATATTCTCAATAGGTATTAAAACGATTAACACCTCGTTTGATACCAAAGCAACTCATCTTGCCGAGAAATACTCATCCAAAGACGAGAAAAGTGTAAAAAGGAAAAAACACCAATCACAATTAGTACATCTTGTAAAAATGGTAGACGGTTAAAAATGTATTAAATTTGAATAGTATATAATAAATCCCCATGGGGATTGTATTAAAGACGGAGACGGAGATAAAAAAGGGGAGAAAATAATGGACGAAATAGAAGAAAAAAAGGTACTCAATGCCGAGTAAATTCGGTGGGAATACAATAATATGAAAGGGAGAAATATGAGTGTTAATGTCACTTTATCATTGTAATGGATTTATATTACTGATTGTGGTGATTATTATTTATTCTTGTGAAACAAATAAAAAGACTGGTTTTGCTGGACGTGGGACAAGAGCTAATGGTTTACCTTGGTCATCGATTGGATTAGCAGGGTCAACTGGTAAAATTTTAAATGTAGCTGGATTAGCCCCAGAAATGGACCCAACAGCACGAATTAAAAATTGGGAATATTCAGTCCATAATGCAACTTCATTAAATGGGGTAGATAATGAAAAGACATCATTAACTTTATCAGCATGATTATCGCATTGAGAATTTTTATAATCTTGAGTCAATTCGACCAAAAATTTCATTGCATTAGTTTTAATCTTTTTATCTTCAAAAAGACCAGAAATAATAGTCTTTAAAGCATTACCTTGGGAACCAAATGCGTCTTCACCGAATTTTTCAGCATGATCACGACAAGTTTGAATAACCTTTTGCTGCCAATCTTGGTAACCAGTTGCTAAACAAACAGTTAAATGGTTTGGTGGGACGACAACGGTATCACCCTTACGTCTCTTTTCTTGTAATTTAACAAAAGTTGAATATTGTGCACGTGTAGTATCAGACATTGCTAATAAATATTTTGCAACATCAAGGATGTTATCATCATTACCAGCAGTAGTATTTTCAGGTAAAACAATTGTTGGCCATTGTTCATCAATAACTAATTCAGGAACTGGGCCATCATGTGGGAGAATATCATTGACCTTATCTAATAAACCAGATTGGATTAATTTTTCGTGCAAATCTTGGGTCCAATGAGGAATAATTGGTGAAATAATAATGGATAAAATACGCATAAAAGTAATTGCGACTAATTCATGAAAATTCGTATCGACATAATCTTGACGAGTAACAATAGCCCCATCAGGGGTAATAGCAATACGATATTCATCACGGATTGCAAATAAAATATGAAATTGGCGGATAACATCAATCATTAACATTGAATCATATGCGAATTTAATTCTATCAAGTGCACTTTGGAAACGTTTCAATGCGACACGGTCCCAAAATTGTAATTCACCAGTACGATATTTACCTTCTTTAATATATTTAATATAATGCTCTTCAAAAACACCAGAAGCCAAAGTTAATTTTGCAATAGAATTCTGTGCAGTATCATGGGTAAAATTAGCATCTTCGAGGGAATCACCAGCAGCAGCTAAACCAAAACGAACAGCATCGGAACCATATTTATCAATAGCTTGATCTAAAGTTAAAAAGTTACCGGTAGATTTGGACATTTTTTGATTATTAATCATTAATAACCCATTGGCATAATACCCACCTGGCATACGATCAGTACGAGCATCCCAAATAGCAGCATGATTATATAATGACATAACAAGGTGGTTTTGGAGTAAATCTTTACCTGAAACACGTAAATCATGTGGATACCAAAATTCAAATTCACGTCTCATCGAATCACATAATTCTTGAGAAACCTTAACCTTTGAGGCATCATATTCACCTTCAAAAAAGATATAATCAAAAAGATCATCATTTAAATCATCAATGGAGACAGCTGGTGAAACCATGCCTTGATCTCGTTCTTCGTCATTTGGTTGAGTACCGGTTAAAGTACCACCTTGTAAAATTTGAACAATAGTATAATATGCCATGTAGATGGTAGAATCAGATAATGATTCAATTAAAAAGTTATCATCAAATGGTAATCTAGTCCCCAAACCAAACGCACGTGAACAACCCCAACGTTGTAACCATGCAATTGTTGCAATTAATTTATTCTTAATTTGGGCATTATAAGAATTAAATGTGTTATCATTAGCAACATGATCATGGATTTGTTTTTGCCAAGATTCTTCACCATATTTTAAAAACCATTGATCTAATAATGCACAAACACAGACATCACCTAAACGAGAAACAACACGTGATTCTGGTTCAGAATATGCTAATGCAATACCAGCTTTAATTAAATCCTTTTTGGATAATTCTTTAACTTCTTTAATCGGTTGGCCTTTATATTCACCAACAATCATAACACCGCGATCAAAACCTAAACGATATGCTTCATCTTTTAAAAGTGGGAGTTTAACATCTTTATGTGTGGTAACTTTTTCACGTTCACATAATAATTTTGCAATACAATTAGTATTAATACCACTATTTTCATCATTAATATTTATAATATCAATAACTTCATAATCTTTGACCATGTCATCGGTAATACCATAAGTCTTGGCATAATATTCACGCTTATATTGTTTAATTTCCATAAAAGTTGCATAATCAGTTGGTGCATCAGATGGAACGGATGTAACAACACCAGTACCTTTATCCATTAAAATAGTAGTCAATGGGAATAGATAAACCGATTTATATGGGGTTAATGGTGCGTTAACCTTTTTACCAAAAAATTTTTCACCTTCAATAGTACCAACTAAACGTTCATCTAATTGTACTTTTGGGGTATCAAAAGTTTTACCTTGATATTCACCAAAAATGTATTGATATGCCATATTATTTGCAGAATGTTGAGAGCAAATAAAAATTTCTTTATCGTTCATAATGTAAACTGCATATTCACCATCTGGTTTTAAAAATGCATTAGTTTGGCCATACATAGTTTCTGGACGTAAAGTTGCCGCTGGTAAATAAACAGTCATTGAATCAGCATCAAATTTATTATCTTTTTCAGTCTTGTGTGATGCAAAAAGTTGAATAAGTTCTTGTGGATATGGTTTTTGTAATTCTAATTTGACCAAAGTATATTCTTGTGCAGTAACACCTTCACCTTCAGTACGATCATGATCAGCACAATTAGCTTCAGATGCGGTTGAATAAACACACATCATTTGACCAAAACCAATTTTGCCCTTTTTATTTAATTGATTAAATTGCCATTTAATAAATGCATCATAATATGGGTTAACATCAGTAGTAACAAATGTACGACGCCAATCAATTGCCATACCCAAACGATTTAAATCATTACGCGCAATTGGTGGCCAATAATCTAACCATTTTTGTGTATTTGCAAATTCATGAATTTCTTCCTCAGGGACATCCATTGAACGCATGATTTCCCATTGTGATTTTAATCCAGTTGATTTTGCCGCTAATTTACCTTTTTTATTTTTTTTCTTTGGTGCAACAACAACAACTGCTTCTTCGCCTTCAATTGGTGTAGTTTCAATAACTTCTGGGGTAGGAATAACTACTGCTGCTGCTGCTTCCTCTTCTTTTTCCTCTTCAACTTCGGCAACAATACCTTCTTCTCTTTCTTTAATCTCAGCTTGTAAACGTTGTGCACATGCTAAGATTGGCATACCAGTACAGTGGAACCCAAATGGGAATAATGCCTTTTTACCAAGTAGACGTTGGTAACGGACCGCAAATTCTGCTTTTGCAACAGTAAATGCATGTCCTAAATGTAATCTACCATTCATATACGGATATGGAAATGTAACCAAAAATTTGTTACGTTTTTTACGTTCTTCAGGGTCAGTTGGAGCGTTAACCTGAAACGGCTTAGTTGTGGACCATTTCTTTTGGACACGGTCTTGGATTTGCTTCAAATATTCCAAGCGGCCTTCAGCTGTCTCTGGAATAGACATTAGCTTGGTGGGGAGGTATATACGGATGATTGGGTTTGGATAAGAGTGGGGTGGGGGGTAGAAGTGGTTAGGGAATGGGGGAAAGTAAAAATGAGTTGGATTGCGGAAAAAAGTAGAGAGTTGTTTATGGGGAGTAATAGATTGGATAGACTGGGAGACATTAGGTTATGATATATTAGAATGATTTGAACATGATAAACGCTGAAACTAGAGGACTGACCATAAACGGGGGGAATTGTAAAATTGTTTATCAATAACAAATTGTCAAAAAAAATTGATTAAAATTTTAAAAAAAAAAAAACAAACAAAAAAATTATTAAAACTCGAGATTACATCGTTAGATTGTACAATCTGAGTCAACAAAAAATATACCTCGGTTATATCAGTGATGATCACGTAATGGACGATTATTATCATGTTCTAACATATGTTTGAGCTATATTTCGCAATAGAATTTGCGAATGGAAAAGATTTGCATTTAGTCTTTTCATCAAGATTGGGATTGATCAATCAATTGAATGCATAAAGAGGTGAGTTGTGGGGTATAATGACAAAAGTAAGGAGAAGTCTAATGTGTCATCTTAGTAATATGGGTTTTTTCTGGGAAATATCCTTTTGACGAAACGCAATTCGGAAAAAAATTCATGCCCAAAAAAAACATGAAAGGGGAAAAAAAACATCGCATAATAATTGAATTTTGCGGTGACATGATAAACCCCCCCGTTATAATTCCCCCCTCTTGATCAAATCATAGCATACACCTCTTTTCTCCCATAATACATATATTTCAACACCGGGACATCCTAAAACCCACGCAATTTCAAAAAATAAATCTTCTCAATTTTGATCCATTTTTGTCCTCTCTCATTCCTCCTCGCTCTGAACATCATTCCCACTGTATCAAACTCGTGTATTATTATACTCAAATTCACCCCCGTACATAGATGAAGAGCAGTTCTGTTAAGAAAACTACACCTTCAGCTCCAGTCACCAAGGCAGTTAAACCTGTCGCTAAAAAAGCACTTGCTGCAAAAGATCCTTCCCATGTTGTTGCTGAAAAACCACTTAAGGCTTCAAAAAAGGCGGCAAAAATTGCTCCAGCTGAACCATTAACCCCAGTTGCTACAAAGGCTCTCAAAAGGGGAAAGAAAGTAGCAGATGTTGTTGTTGTTGTTGATGCTGAAGTCAAACCAGTTAAAGCTTCTAAAAAGCAAGTTGCTGAAGTTGTTGACGCTCCAGCTGTTACAACCGAAGTCACCAAAAAATCCGCCAAAAAACCCACCAAAGATTCCACAACAACTGCAAAAGCTGTTGAAACCCGAACAAAGGCTCCAATCAAGCGTATTTTTGCTGTTGAGAACGTTATTGGTACCAAGTTTAACAAGCCTAAAAATGGAACTGTTATTGGGGCAACTGTTAATGTCAAAACTGCAACTGAATTCACCAATACTCCGGATTCCGCTCATGTTATCTTTGTCTCAAAGGAATCATTTGGTAATGAATTAACCAATGAAGATCAAACTGAAGATGATTCTTCTAATGACGAAAAGGATTTAACCGATGATGATAATAACACCGATAACAAATCAAAAAGTAAAAAAAGTGTTAAAAAAACAGACATCAAAAAAACCAAAGCAATGGATACCAAAGCACTTACTAATCTTTATAATCTTATTAAATGGGATACCATTATCCCATCATTAAAAGCACAAGGGTTTAAAGCTACCCCAGGGAGTGTTTCTGCCGTACCAAATATTAACGGTTCACCAGTTTTTCTTGTTGGTTTAGGTAAAGCAAATGCAAAATCTAAAGCATTTTCCCCGGGTACATATCGTAAAGCTATTGCTGCTGCAACCAAAGCGGTTAAAAAATTAGAATTACCAAATATCCAAATTAAATTACCAAATGTTGATGTCCAACTTAAAGATGAAACTCCAGTTGGTTATGGTAATGGTGTTAAAGGCCTTAAACAACAAGAAGTACAATTAATGACTAATGATGATAAAACTATCCAAAGTATGAGATCAATGATTACCGCAAATTATTCCTTTGATCATTATTTAAAACCAGCAACTGTTGAAAAAAAGCATTTCCGTATTGCTGATATTACTTTAATTTCAACCCCGGATGAAATTAATACTGATACTCTTCATATTGCAACTCATCGTGCTGAAAGTGAAAATTTAGCAAAAGAATTGGGTTCATTACGTTCAAATTTTGCAACTAATGAATATATGAAAGAACAATGTGAGGCATTAGTTCAAGCTCATCCTGATGTTTTAAAAATTAAAGTTTTAGATAAAGCTGCATTAAAAGAACAAGGTCATAATTTAATTTTAGCTGTTAATCAAGGCTCAGCAATCCAACCATTTATTGTTGGGATTGAATATACCCCACCAAAATTCAAAGTCAAATCTGTTGACCAAGACAAATCAATTGTTTATATTGGTAAAACTTTAACTTTTGATACTGGTGGTTATTCATTAAAACCATCAACATCGATGGATACTATGTATACTGATAAACACGGTGGTTGTAATACTTTAGCATTAATGCGTACTTTAGCATTAACTCGCCCAAATACTCAACATCGTATTGCTGGTGTGTTAACCATTACTGATAACCAAATCGGCCCAACCGCTATTCATCCATCTGATGTATTCCAATCCCCAAAGGGTAGTGTTAGTATTGATAATACTGATGCAGAAGGTCGTTTAGCACTTGCAGATGCAATTACTTTTGCTCAGAAAGAATACTCACCAAAACGTATTACTACAATGGCAACTTTAACTGGGGCTATTGTTATGGCTTTAGGTACTAATACCGGTGTCTTCTCTAATCATAAACGTATTGCAAGAGAATTGGTTGATACTGCTGAACAATATGGTGAAGGAATGTGGAATATGCCAATTATGTCTGAAAATCATACCGTTATGGAACGTACCGAAACTGATCTATCCAATATTTCATCCGGTAAAGGAATGGGTTCATCAACTGCCGCGGCGTTTTTAGAAAAATTTATTGATCCCAAAGTTTCTTTTGTTCATTTAGATATTGCTGGGTCATCAACTGCAAAGGATAATAGTGTTACTGGATCTACTCTCCCAACTTTACAAGATATCATGTCAAAACATTAAATTTTTACATCCATCTTGACTCCATTCACCCCCCCCTTACTTCATCTCATTTCTTTCTTCAACATTACCATTTTATTTTATTTATTTATAACCTTGTCTTTGTGGAATGTTGAGGTTACTTGAGAGTACCTTTACTTTTTTCTTTATTTTTTTCATTCCTTCTTTTGGTCTGTTTTATATACCCCCCTCACTATTTATTACTTCCTCGGCCACCATCACTATAGACATCAAAATTCAGCATTTAACGTATATGTAATTGTGTTACTACTCTTTCTTCTATATTTTCGTAAATTCCGAATAAACCTTTATTGTTTCTTCTCCTTTTTTCTTCAACCTGCCAAAAGAACCTTGTCCTCTTTAAAAAAATAATAAATAGGGTATAGATGGCGTTGTGACTAGATCAGGTCGGTATTTTTCCCATTTCTTCCCCGATGTATTCGCACTGAACCTTAAATCTTTTCAACTTTGGTTCGCAAACTTCAATATAGAACTCACTTACCGTTGCTCCCCTTGTACGACCGGGTACTTCTTGAGTCTATCTTTGTACTTTGGGCAATTTTGTGGAGTTACAAGGTAAGATATGTATTGATGCCAATTTTATATTTTTTATAACAAAGGGTGAATAATTTACAACAACAAAATTAACCAAGTTTGGGAATGATGTGCAGTAACCCGGTTGATTATTTTCACCCCTCGATTTGATACGAGGAGAATGTCATTTAGAATTGAGCATTTCATTTGTTGATTCATCAACTTCACCATTTTTTTGTACTTTTTAAAATTTTTTTTGTGGTCTTTTTAAAACAAGTTCAATTTCATTCATCTTGACCTAAGTCCACCGTTCATACCTAATCCACACTGATATTATCTATTATAGACACATTTTAACTTCTTTTATCGATAGATTATATCCCACCCCTCATTAACGGGGCAAATATTCAATAATGTTCATCCAACTTGAAAAAATTGGTTTTTAAACATTATCCAAACAATACGACAAGATATCACTAGATGGCTCTATTTTAACAATATTATCAAGTTCATCAGCAAGACTATCACTTTGATCTACCATAAAGATTCTGTATACAATGTACAGTTTTTCAAATTGTAAATTGTTCTTTTTAGTTTATTCTCATTTCGATGTTGGGAAGTAATTAAATTCAGCAAATATCACAATAAACGTGATCTATTACCCACATGACTCAATTCAACATAATAACCCTTTATTTACACCGATTTACTCATTCTCACAACATTCCCCCCAAAAACCCATCCCATTTCTTCTTACCCTTTCCCAACGCCCAATACCATCCCAATCTATGTCTTTTCCCATAGCATGTCCCATAGCTCTCAGCCAGAAAAATATGGCGGTACCGTTGCCATTGGACTCAATTCCAAAACTGAAAAATATAACCCAACTGCCCAAACCACAACCACCCTTGGTTCAATTTACAATACATCACACTCCTTTGACCTCTCAAAGACGTCATTGCTTCCAATTCAACCACCAAAATTATTAAAATCATTTGCTGAATGTAAAAAGGAAGAAGATCGTGGTGGGGTTATTGATCAATATCAAGTTGTTAAAAAGTATTATGATTTTGCTGAAAAGGCATCGTTTTCAACCATAAAACCGCGTATTTTATCATTAATTTGTAAAGAAATTAACGCTATTAATGTAAATCTTGATGAAGATACTCGTCCTACTTTTGGTGATGATGGTGATACTGTTCTTACCGTTGAATATTTAGATAAAGTTTCGACTTATGAGCCTGAAGTGCAATCTGAAATGTTAGATGAATTTGGTCTTGATTCAATCACTGGTTTTAAATTGGGAAAAGCCGTTGCTGATGAATTCCTTTTACCAGCAAACACTTTAGGCCCTCATTTATTCCTTACTGACCCTACTTTAGATGGGGTTGCCAATACTTTAACAAAATTAATCAAAACAAATTTTATTACAGTCAAAAATGAATATGAAAAAAAATTCGGTATTGAATTCTCTCCAGATTCCTTACCATCATCTTCCACAAAGCGTATTATGGGGTCAAATTTGGCCAAAGATGGCCAATTTAAACTACCCTATTCTAGTGAAGAGTATTCATTACCATATGATGATGCAACTAAACATGACCGTACTGCTTCGTTTGTCTTCCGTGGTACTACTGAACTTGATCGTATTCCTTATATTTTAGGTATTGGTACTGCCACACCACATATTGGTGCTCCACAAGACTTGGTTATTGAAGCAATGATTGAGCCATTAAAAATGGATGAAAAGTCAAATGAAAGATTTCGCAAAATTGGCTCTCATAGTGGTATTGGTACTCGTTATTCAGTATTAAATAATCTTGGTCAGATCTTTTGGGGTAGGGAAGGTGCGAATAGTGGTAATGATGAATTTATTGATATTAGACAACAAGTGTATAAACG
>Ga0256901_1001411_pt1 | contig 12133 bp, 13 predicted proteins | sample MC6MC0689MT_FD_190200 | JGI IMG/M metagenome (GOLD analysis project Ga0256901, IMG submission 190200) | Metatranscriptome of enriched soil aggregate microbial communities from Iowa State University, Ames, United States - MC6-MC0689-MT... | ecosystem: Environmental > Terrestrial > Soil >... | reverse complement strand
GGAGGATCTTTTGGTTATGGCGGTAAGAATGAATAAGGTAAGAAGAGCACCTGCGACGATGGAAGAGGCACTGGATCGGTTTATTACGTGGAAGAAAGCAAATGGGATTAGCGATCAGACGAGCTTGGATTATACGATTCATATCAATTTGTTTTTCAAGAGATTTCCCGATGCGGCGATTTCATTTGAACAACTTGAGAAGGATGTGATTTCCCACCTTAGTTAGGAGGGGATAAAGAACAAACATCATGGTGCGGTGAAATGGCGAATGAAGTGGAAGAGGTTTCTTCCGGAATTGAAGAGGCAAGAAATGGCGGATTTATGAACGGGAAATTATTCGGCGCTTAGACTGAGCGGGGATAATCTAATAAGAAGCATGAGGTCGTTGAAGCTCAACCCGAAGTTGATCGAGCAAATTACAGGGATTCCTCGATCGGAAATTATTAGACGGTACTAACTGAAGGGGAGATGGGCATGAAGTTTCTTCTGAATTCAACAGTCATTGAAATCATTCAGGGAGATATAACACAGTCTGAAGTGGCTTGTATCGTTAACGCAGCTAATACTAGCTTGCTTGGCGGTGGTGGGGTTGATGGAGCGATACATCGAGCGGGCGGCAAACAAATCTTAGACGAATGCATTCGCATTAGGAATGCGCAGGGAAACTGTCCAACGGGAGAAGCGGTAATCACAACGGGTGGAAAGCTAAAGGCAAAGTATGTCATTCATACAGTCGGTCCCGTATGGAATGACGGAAAGAATAATGAACGGGAAAAACTCAGCAACTGCTATAGAAACACGCTCAATCTGGCTGTAGAAAAGGGGATCAAGTGCTTAGCATTCCCGAATATCAGTACAGGAATCTACGGATACCCGAAGGACAAGGCGGCTGAAGTTGCACTGAAAACGGTAGTTGAGTTCATAGAAAAAAATGAGACAATCGATCGAATACAGTTCGTCTGCTTTGATCGTGAGAACTACGATATTTATCTAGGGGGGCTACGAAGACTGTGAGCACAAAGGCATTAATTCGTTGGGAGCTTGATCCATTACCGCTACCTTTGAACGAGCGGCTTCGTGATCTTGTAATCATTACAGAAGAAATTCGTGGTAAAGAGATCACAGAAGCATGGACCGTACTCGTGAAGGTTGTTGAGTGGATACCTGATACGTGGGACACTAAAGCGGAAGTGAAGTTTATTACGGAGGAAGCGCCATGGCACTTATGGCATCAAGGATATAGCTTCAAACTCTGGAATGGCAGGGATGTAGCTACGGTAACAATTCAATGAATTCAATTTCGAAATGAATGTGGGTGGGAAAGTGTATCTGTTAAAGATCATAACAGATTGCGACTTTTGCGGAGGGGAGCCCGGGTACTTGAACGAAGTGTCCCGACACGCCTCCAGAGGAGTCCTAATCAATAACGATGGACAAGTCGCGATGATGGAACTAGCAGCAGAGAATCTTTACAAGCTGCCTGGCGGCGGCCTGGAGAAGGACGAGAATAAAGAAGAAGCCTTCGTACGAGAGATCAGGGAAGAAACGGGCTATAAAGCTGTTATTATTCACGAGCTTGGGTATATAGATGAGCACAAAGTTAAAAATTACTTCATGCAGCGTTCTTACTGCTACATCGCCAAGGCAACGGACCGACAGGGGAGCGTGGCTTTAAGTGAAGATGAGTTGCAGTTAGGTATGCGAGTGGAATGGATGAGTCCCTAAGAGGCAGTTGCCCTGTTGCAAGAATTGATCTGTCATTGCAAGGACTACTCAACAAAGTTCATGCTTCTACGGGATTTGACGATTCTAAAACTTGCATCTTGTTGGCTTAAGGAAGTGGAAGAGACTTAAAAATGATAGAGGAGTGCGTGTGGGCGATCTTCGTATCAGAAAGTGGCGGGGGCTTTCCCAACTTTTATCCGATAGGACTCTTTAGTTCACGTGAAAGGGCCGTAGAAGAACTGGATGTATTGCCGCAAGATATGAATTATCAACTTCTCAAGCTGCCCGTCAATCGGATGTTCCCTTACTACAACAAGAAGAATAGCAAGTTGATCGGTATGGACGGGATTTATCACGAGCACTTTCATTTCAAGGATGATGATGGAGGAAGCTTAAGAACATCAGGAAGGCTACTATGATAAGAATTTCCGAAGCTGAAGGAATTACGATTCCGAATATTAACTGGCGGGAACGCGTGACCAAGGTATGCTGGAAAGGAAGGAAGGAAGGGGGGGCCCGTTTCAAAAACATTTGAGCGCCACCTAAAAAAATGCATTGAAATTCGCGGTTATTTGGATCATGACTTCTTATTTGTGAACATCGATAACACGCCGATGAAGGTTCGGACCACGCAAGAGAATATACAGGCTCGTGGATTAACGGCTGTGATAAAGGGGGTTCGCGTAAGCCCACAAAACTGCATATCGACTGGAATAATCGACGTTTTCTCTTAGGGAGAAGGCGTCTTTTTGTTACTTTTTGACGTAATTTAAGTTATACTTGATAGTAAAATTGTGGGAGGTTATGGGGTTGGGGATCAAGAAATTTTTTGGATTGTGGTTAACTATGGCGTTATTACTAAGCGCTTGTAATACAGGACCGAAGGATGACCCTTCGAATGTGCTCTCATCATACTATCAATCCGTAATTGACGGAGATTTTATTAAAGCCTATAACATGCACACCGAAGCATATAAACAACGAAATAGCCAAGAGGATTTTTCCGCTTACATGAATACATTAAGAGAATTCACAACCTTAAGCGGGTCCAAGGTTGAAAAAATCAAAGAAGAGAAGAACAGAGAGGTTGAAGGGAAGAAATATCGCAGGGTTGTAGAACTGAGTGTAGTGGAACAAATCAAGGATCTAGTCAGCAACAAGGAAACTACCTCAAACTATATTCGATTAGTGGTTAGTGAGGGAGATCAATGGATGCTACACCGAGACGGCGATATCAAGCAATCGGTTGCCGAGAATTTGGCTTTCATCGGGAGCATGTACATGTTTGGTGAGGGAAAGGAAGTGAATGTAAACGAAGCGATTAAGTATTATAAGAAAAGTCTCGAGTATGTACCAAACGACGGGAAGGTTCAAAACGTACTTGCCGCAGCGTATCTAGGTGCAAAACGCATGAAAGAGGCAGCGGAAACCGCTCAAGCGGCTTTAGTTAACGCTAAAGATAACCTCTCTCTCTCAGAAGTACATAACGTTCTCGGATTAATAGCAGAAGAGGGAGGAAATTTTAACGACGCAAAGATGGAATTTGAAAAAGCGGTCGAACTGAATCCGGATAATGAATATGCTAAAACCAACCTTGCCCGCATATCAAAAAACGATAAATAACGAACTATCAACACGGACATTCATCGCTCACATGGGCGGCGGATGTCCTTTTTTCGTATAATTGTGTTTCGAGAGCTGGGGGTGGTACAATCCTAGAACACAGTATAAACTTTATGTTTCTTGTGTTTAAAGATTCTACAAAATGACTAATTATCAGGCCGGCCCCGGTTCCCATCCCCTTAGATAAACGAGCCCCCTAATACATCAAGGGGCTCGTTTATCCAAGGGTTTCGTATTGACAATGTTACAATATTTAGGTTAATTGGAAGAAGGGGTTATTTTACAATGTGAAGGCACCCGAAAATAAAACAATGGTCAGGAAAATGAGTGCGACAATTCCTCCAATTCTACTCATGATCAAGTAAGCTTCGCTTGGCTCTGATTCACCTTTAACCATCCAACCATAGCGCATATACCAACCGAAGGATGGATAAACGATATTAAGTATTGCTAAAATGATAAAAAGAATAATGAAGACAACCATATTCATCATCTCCTTTTTATGTAATACGTGAAGGGTAGGGGAATGTTTCGGAAGTGGGGGGCAAGCGAATGACCGGAGCTGCTCACGATCTTAAATGCAACAGCGATTTAGGACCAGTAAGTACATGAAATAGACAAAAGTGTTGTTAGACGGGGCAGGCATGGTATTATCTGATCCATTGAAAGTAAAATGGCGAAAAACCCAAGTCATTTAACCACGACCTGGGTTTCTCATCATCTGGAGGTATTTAAGGGAGTCCCTTTTAATTATCGTAATTTATAATTGAATTCATCTCCATTTATTGAGATCACAACGTTGATTGATTTATCATCTTTAGACGCTTCTTTGGGTAGTTCGGAAATGAAATGGAGAATCCCTGTTTTTAATGGCTCAATGCTTGTGATATTGGTATAGGTAAAGTCGGATCCGCCACTTTCCTCAATTGTCGAAAAGCTATTATACTTGTATTTTTCATCATAGATTACTGTGACTGATGCAAACTCATCGGAGCTTTTTCCTGACGTTAAGAGACTCTTTACATTTAAGACCGTTTCTAAGTAAATATTGTCTGCATCTTTTACTTCGTAGTAGGAATAGTAATCACGAGGTTTAGGTGGAACAACTTTTGATGTGAATTTTGCTTTAGTTAAGGTGATTTCTGCAAAATCCGGAACTTCAAATGACTTTTTCAGTTCAATAGTATTTTTTTCTTTTGCAGTTGATTCGGGTGCTGGTTCGGGTTCGGAGGGCGATTCGCTCTCAGGGGAACTTTGGTCATTCAAGGATTCAAGTTGTTCTTTTAATTGTTTGTTTTCTGCAGTAAGTTGGTTTATCTGATCCTTGAGGCTGCTGAGCTCCTCAGTTTGAACCGTGCCAGTCGAATTATTTGTATTACAGCCGGCTAAAACAATGAGTAAAGAAATAAAAGCGAACATTAATATTCGTTTCATGTTACCTCCTGAAATTTAAGAATCTTTGTTCATGTAGATCTCTTTTGTAGATTCAATAAACCCGTACAACCTTTTTCCTCTGACCATCCCCAGTAAATACTTTATTATAGTGCGATGGATACCTCCGTTTGTTTATTAGTTTCAGTTCTAATGTCCTATCCTATTATAAATCAATTATCCTATTTTGGCGATATGTGGAAAATGACGGCGAAAGTCGCCTTTCAGAAGCCGCAATGAGCATCAAAGAAACTAGTAACTTCTTAACTCCCCAAATTGCGGCGCCAACGAAACGATAAAAGCAACTCCATTTAAATACGCAACCATTTCTCCGCCTCGTCTCGATTATAGTTGACACCATTTTACAACAGCCTCAATTGTTTGCGAATATGCTTGGGGGATCTTTTTCCAGAGAATAAAAGACCGAATCCGCGCGTAAAAATTTTTTGTTTTCTGAGATCGTATTCGATAGTATAAGAGGGATAGATGCATTGGGGGGATTGAGATGATTATCCGTGAGGCTGCTGAGAAAGATATTGATTCGTTAATCTTAATGCGCTGGGAATTTACGATAGAGCATCAGCCTCATGTTCGAGATGATTTCGATCTTTTCGCTACTGAGTGTCGGGCATTCCTAGAGCAGGCTATGAGTGGAGAGCGTTGGCATATTTGGGTTGCAGAATTAAACGGCATTATTGCCTCTCATGTCTACATTCAGTTAATCGATAAGGTGCCGAGGCCAGGAAGAGTCACTTATCCGTTCGCCTACATGACCAACGTCTATACCGATCCGGACTACAGAGCTCAAGGAATTGGCAGCCAGATGCTGCAAACGATTAGAGAGTGGGCGAAGGCGAACAAATATGAGTTTATTATCGTCTGGCCGAGCGAAGAAGCGAGAGAGTTCTATTCCAGAAACGGATATGTGCTGTGTAACGATCCGATGGAGCTGCAGTTATAGCGGATTAGAGAGCAACTCGAACCTCTTATTGGAAAAATAACAAGTCAAAAGGCCGCCGGAGAACCGACGGCCTTATTTGCATATGCGATTAGCCCGGGAATGGAGCGGCAGGCTGTTCATCCCCCAATACAGGAGTCAGCTTCGCCGATATATAGGTGGAGACGGATACGTCTCTGAGAGCTTGTGGATACATTTTATCGGGATCGGGAAGAACTGCGCGCAAGTGGATGATCGCCTCGCCTTTTTCGAAGGAAATGCCCGTGATCTCCATACCATAGCCGGAATGCGGTACAGTGGCTGTAACGGTGACTTTGAGCACATCATCCGTAATCTTTTCAGTGGAGAGGGAAGCATTGCTTAGAATAGACGGCTTAGGCTCCTCGATAGGCGCATTTTCACGGATAAACTTAACCGTTCTGGCGATGACGACATCGGCTTGCGCTTGTGTGACGCCGTTCTTAGGATGGAAGCGCTGTTTGCTGTCCAAAGTAAAGATGTTGGCGATCAGCAGCTTTTGGATGCTGTCCATGTATCCGTTCGTAATATGCTTGGCATCGGAGATCTCCAGGAAGATTTCGATCCAGGCGTATTCCCCTTTTTGGCTGAGAGCTCCATAGAGCCATTTGGCGAATTGCTCGCGGGTGACCTTGGCAGAAGGATTGATGTCTTTCGGAAGATCCAGGCCGTTGAAGTTAGCAACGATAAAATCACCCGCATATGGCGCATTGTCTTGAACTTTCGAATAAAAATCGCTTGCTTTAGGCTCTTTGATGAAGCGAATATGATCGATATTCAACCCGAGTCCCTTAACGATGGCGCTGACTGCCTGCGCTGTTGTGATTTCTTTTTTGTTGGTTGCCTTGGAGTTTCCTTGACCGGCGAATACCGATCCTCCGATGGCCATGCTAACGACAGCGATCAATGCGAGTAAAATAATGGATTTACCGATTTGCGATTTCATTTTCATTCCCCCACTTTTTTAGAATATCGTGTAGTTGGTATTGTAGACGGCGATTCATTGGAAAAGGTTGCATTCGTTTTGTTGGATTGGGGGGAGTTTTTTCACGAGACAGGTAAAACAGATTTAATCAGTACCCGGATACTGTATCATTGCCCGAGGGTGGCTCACTAGTATTGAAGGAGATTGCTTCCTTTTGTCGAAATTAAGTAAGCGAATTTAAGACAAAGGAAAGAGGATGGGTACACTATGGCAAAATGGGAATATAAATCGTTGGAATTTTTCATAGAAAAAGTAGGAAGAGGATTTTTCGATACGACTAGATTGAACTTGACTAAATTCGATCAAGAAATAAACCAAATGGGTGAAGAGGGCTGGGAATTAGTAAATACCATGACGACAAGCGATCATCAGGGGACTACTGGTCAAATCGTAAGTGTTTTCAAAAGGTTAAAATCCTAATAACAGAGGCAGCGAGGCACCTTGACGGGTGCTTATTATTTATCCTTGGAAGGAAGTGGCTGCAAGAGATATCATATTGGGTAGAGTGCGAAGAATGCCCGGAATTAGATTACAATGCTCCAAGTACAGCCAAATACTATACACGAGGCTATTCAGGCGGATCACCTTTTCTAGCTTTATACCAACTCATGAAAATACTAAAGGTTATCGCCGATACAAAAAGGTACACTAAGTTCAAACAACGCATTAGGACCTAACAGACGAAGCACTTCGGGGCTAGATTTGGTCAAGGCGGCAACGCTGTAATGGTATTCCAACCTATGGAAAAATCGTAGTTGACAGTGATTCGGGCATGTTCATTGTGTCGGGAGAACTTGTATATGTATATAATTTTATAAATATTCTATTTGCAAACAATTATTCCATGATCGTGATAAATAACGGCCAGCATTCTAATAGCAATCAGCCCAGGAGCTTAGGCTCTCGGGCTATTTTATTTAAGAAAACCCGCACAGCCAGTGGCTAAGCGGGGAGTTGGATTTCAAAGCTTGAAGCCGGATAGTTTATCTAAGCTGGATTTGGAATTTCCTGGTCGCGGGGCAGGACCGGCATTCTTGTTAGCCTCGTGCTCGAGGTTTCTTAGACGGTGTAATATCTCACCTTGGTATTCCAGAGTCATGCCAATTGCAAAAAAAGAAGATGGCCGAAACAGCTCCGCTGATCCACCAAGATATTGTAATGCCCCATCTGATTTTTGATTCATAGCTTTCAGTTTGGTTTACCAGAATAAATCCAGCAATAATAGCGGTCAAAACTGTAATGACGGCCAATCCTTTTAATATTTTATCCAACAGTATCACCCATTTAACTCCCCATCGAATGGGGGATTTGCTATATCGTCCGGTTTCCACCATTCTACAACAAAGACTTTGTTTGGCGATATGTGGAATTTAATCAGACTAACCGAGAGTTTAGGCTCTCGGGCTTTTTTTGTATGTCGTACGATTGCCACTAATAGATGAAAGGACAATTAATGGAGACAAGGAGATGAGGTAGATGCCTGAAGTGACGCCGTTTATCGGTCTGAAGAAACCGTTGGAGAGTGAAACTGCGGACATATCCGTCATTAATGACAACGTGGACAGGATTGATTCGGCATTGGGCGACCTAGCGTCGATCCCAACGTCGGCAAAGGACGCCGCGGGGGCGATAGCGGAATTATTCAAAGCACTTGAAAATGCCGCCACCCCCAACGCCACGCTGACGACGAAGGGCAAGGTGCAGCTAAGTAGTGCGACTAACAGCATCGAAGAGGATAGGGCGTCGACACCTAAAGCGGTCAAGGCAGCGGTGGATGCGGCTGCCGCAGCCCAAACAACCGCAAACGCTGCTCAAACCAAAGCAATTGCTGCGCTCCCGTCATCAAGTTATACGGCTGCCGATGTACTCGCAAAGATTAAAACGGTCGACGGCTCTGGTAGCGGACTGGACGCGGATGTAGTCAGAGGTCTTGTAGTAGGGAGTTCTAGGTTTCCTGATAACTGGAAAACTGCTTATGCTTTGCCCAGCTCTTACGCCGAACTTGGAGAGACAATATTTTTTGCAAATTCTGCCGGAGGTTGGCCCTCCACATACGGGACGGTCGTTACCGTGAAGTCCTACTCAGCAGTCCCGTGTACACAATTCTTTTATCCTTACATCTCGGATGCTCCGCCGAAGTATAGAAATGCCATATTCGGTAGTGACTCCTGGACAGAATGGCGCACGTTTTGGGACACATCGCAGTTGAGGATTAATGCGGGGCAACTTGAATTTTTAAATGGAGGGACGTGGAAAGTTGTGGGAGGGAGCGTTAAAGTACAACGAGGACTGGCTTATACGAGCAGTTCGCAAGGAACAACAGAATCAAGAGTCACAATATCTCCTGTAAGTCTCGACAAAGCGTGGGTGAAAATAAACTTGGTAGCACTTGAAAATAACTTTATTAGGGCGTACTCTCTAGAGAATTCCACAACACTTTTAGTGGAGCATAAACCGCGCACTGACACATCGTACGGATTCCGCTGGGAAGTAGTGGAGTACGCCTAATAGGAGGAGTTACAATTGCATAAGTATGCACAGATCGACGAGTTAACGGGTATTTGTGTGGGCGTATCGATACTATCGGGTAAAGTCGTTGCCGACCACATGGTACTTATGGATGAGGATTCATTGGTCAAGCCTGGAGATATATACAAAGATGGGGAATGGATCGTTGTTGATATACCAGATCCTGAACCAGAACTGGATCGAATTGGGCAACTTGAATTCGAAAACCTTGAATTGAAACTCGCGCTGGCCGAACTAGCTGAAGTTCAGCAGACGAACAACTCGCGCTGGTTGAACTGGTTAAAATTTTAATGGGAGGTGAATGGCCGTGGCGAAAATTTACTATGACCTGATCAAAGCTGGATTGCGTACGATCAATGACGTGCCGAACCGCTGGCGGGATGATGTGCAATACATGATTGACGTAGATACGCAAGGCTCTGCAATTTAGAAGGGACCTATATAATTGACAGTGTTAAAGAGACTTTTTCAGACCGTCGATAGCTGTCGATCGATATATCATCAACAGCCAATTGTTATAATAACGTCAGCACGGGGGGCTTAGGCTCTTGGGCTGATTTCATAAAGTATAAATGTCCTTAAAAGTATGCAAGCTGGAATCCTTAGTTTTTTTCCAAAAAAATTGTTTGCAGATCCTATTATGAACCAAGATTTCGAACATCTTGCTACAATTAGAACATTGGCACTCTTTTTATTCAAAAAAACACTCCATGGGTTTGAAAGACAAAACATTCGAATTTACTTTTTCTTCAAGCAGATAAACATTAGAGACATTAGTCAGCGCTTTAATCCCAATACGTTCAACTAGTTCCACCGCTTGCTCGTAATAGTCGGGAACGACCGTGTATTAATAGCCGTTTAACCGTGCCTAGCACAATCTTCCTGATTGATGGGCAGCGGTTGAAATGGTGGGCCATTCCCGAATACAAAAATAGGCCAGTTGCTGTGGGAGCCCTGGCCGCTTGCCTATTGCCATATCTCGCGGCGTGACGACTGCCGAGCGAAACTCCACGGCGCTTGCCATATGCCCAGACTTGGTCATCATCCGGCCACGGATGCAGAGGTATATTGAAATATCGCTAGCCATTAAAGAGATGGTTCACACCATACAGATGCATGTGCTGCTGTCCACGGGTGTATGGAGTCGAGTTGGGATCGGACCGACATAGATTCTCTTCAAGATGGCGACCGATAACTTTGTCCCAAAAATGATATTGTTAGTTATATTCCGGTTGGACTATAACAATATCGAAAAGGATCTTTGGCCGCTGTCGGTTGATAAAATGTTTATGGTCGCGTCCAAGATCAGTTCTCGACTTGTAAAGTATGAATTAACAAGAGTGACGCAATTAGACTGGAATAAATAGCAATATCAACAAACCTAATATATCCTGGTCTGTCCTTGTGCGCATTTCACCTCAAAAACACAAGAGCATCTAAGTAGAGGAAGAGCTTGAAAACCCAGATTATGAATAAAGGAGCGTTGTTGCTATTTAGCGTACATTATTAAATAATTTTGCAGCGCTTTTGCGGCAAGAGAAATTTTCTATGGGTTACAAATATAGGAATACCCAATAAACAAAAGAACCCTTGATTCCTCAAGGGTTCTGACCGTTTAAGTATGGTGATCTGAACAGGGATCGAACCTGTGACCCCCACCCTGTCAAGATGGTGCTCTCCCAGCTGAGCTATCAGATCATGTTTTGTTTCACAGCGACAAGTAATATAATACCAAGCCCAGAATCTAAAGTCAACAAGATTTTCAAAAAAAGTTTGGCGAAATTTACGATAAGCTTAATGCACGCACCCGTAAGCTTCGAGCAGTCATAACGAGCAAACTGAGCGAGCGGGATACCGAAGAAGTTGCACAAAATTCCAGACAAAAACGGAGGTATCCTAAAGCGACTATTCGCTCCAAGACACCTCCGTTTGTTTTATTCCTCCCATTTACGGGAGTAAGCTTTCTTGGTCACCCACAGCACCATCCAGATAAGCAGGACGGCTATGACGCCGGAGACGATAAAGGTGGTAGTCAACAAGCTTCTTCCTTTCCTTGAGCGGTGTTCCTGTTATCATATCATGAATTACCGCCAGGGGTAAGCTGTTCGACCTCGTAAGCGATTTGCTGTTCGATGAATGTCATCGCTCCGGTACGACCGATGAAGTTGGGCTGATCGTCTCCGTAGTGCATCAAGTAGATCCGTTCCTGCAATTCCGCAGGAAGCGTCAGGAGCTGTGGCAGACAGGCATGAACGACGCCGGGTGGGTGCAGCTGGCAGTCGTGGAATATCACTTTTACGTTGCGGTCGCGAACGAGCCCAGCTAGCAGGTCGGGGTCGAATACGGTGTCGCCGGAATAGAAGAAAAAGCCGTTAAAAAACATGGAAAAATTCGGCTTATTCGGAATATGACGAGTCGGCACAAGCTCGACATTAAGACCGGGCATAAGCTCGTGACGCGCACCAATCGAGAGGGGGCGAACATCGAAAAAGTCGTGAAGCGTTTCCGCTTCGTCCTGCTGCAGGCCTCCCCGAAGAGAGTGCTCCCAGATCGGTTGAACCAGCGTATCGGCAATATAAAGGATCGGCTTGCGGCCGTAAACGAATTTCATTTGGAAAGCGAACTCTTCCAATCCGCCGATATGATCGGCGTGAATATGGGTAATCAGAACCGCGTGCAAGTCGTTAAAGCCGTATCCAAGCTCATGGAGAGCTTTGGGCGCCGTTATTCCGCAATCTACGAGCAGAAGGCGGCCTTCCGTCTCGATGATCGCGTTATTGTTGTTGAAGGCTTTAGCAAAAGCGCTGCCGGTTCCAAGCATAGTAATTTTCAACTCGGTACCTCCTAAGAAAGGGGAATTGCAT
>Ga0256901_1001410_pt1 | contig 12164 bp, 9 predicted proteins | sample MC6MC0689MT_FD_190200 | JGI IMG/M metagenome (GOLD analysis project Ga0256901, IMG submission 190200) | Metatranscriptome of enriched soil aggregate microbial communities from Iowa State University, Ames, United States - MC6-MC0689-MT... | ecosystem: Environmental > Terrestrial > Soil >... | reverse complement strand
TGCCAAACAGCATAATGAAATCGAACATTTCGAAATTCCAAAAGATGGATTTGTTTTACATCCAGGAACACTTTATTTGGGGGTTACACTGGAATATAAAGAAACGCATGGTCATGTACCTTTTCTGGAAGGTAAAAGCAGCACCGGTCGTTTAGGAATTGATATTCATGCCACTGCAGGTAAAGGTGATGTTGGTTTCTGCAATACCTGGACGCTGGAAATATCAGTGGCGCAGCCAGTAAAGATTTATGCCGGCATGCCGATTGGTCAACTCATTTATTTTGTTGTGGAAGGAAATATTGAAACCATGTACAACACCAAGGGCAATGCGAAGTATAATAATAAAACCACCAGGCCTGTTGAAAGCATGATGTGGAAGAATAAATTCTGAGGTTAATATTCACGTTACCTTCATAAAAATATGCCTCGGGTTTTGTACCTTGAGGCATATTTTATTTTTACCCTAACTACAAATGAAATTCAAAATTACCCTCGCAATCTGCATTCTCACACTTCTTTCTGGTTTCACTGCATTTAAAATGGACGACGATCCTTTTACACTGCTGTTAAAAAAACTTGACGACTACACCAATAAGTTTCCTCAGGAGAAAGTTCATATACATCTTGATAAACCCTACTACGCCATTGGAGATGATATCTGGTTTAAAGGTTATGTAGTCAATACCAAAACATCGGCGCCTTCTCAAATGAGTAAAGTTTTGTATGTAGAACTCATCAACGAAAAGGATTCAGTTAAAAGGCAGGTGAAACTGCCGTTAATTAGTGGCATTACCTGGGGAGATTTTAAATTAACAGATTCTTTGAGTGAGGGTAATTACCGTATCAGGGCATATACCAACTACATGCGTAACTTCGGTACGGAGTTTTTTTTCGACAAAACCATCAAGATTGGGAATAGCTGGGCGAATAAAGTTTTTACGAAAACCGACTATGCGTTTACAAAAGAAAACAATATCGACAAAGTTGTGGCAACCATTCATTTTGAAGATAAAAATGGTGTTGCTTACAAGGAGAACGAGGTAAGTTATGATGTTCAGTTGGATTACAAATCGGTTGCTAAAGGAAAAACTAAAACGAGTCTTTCAGGCGATGCCGTAATTAATTTTACAAGCAATCAGTTACTGGCAAATAAATCAGGCCGGATAGTCGCTACATTAACGCTTGAAAATAAACAAAAAGTTGTTAAAACAATTCCAATCACCTCTACCTCCAACGATGTTGATGTACAGTTTTTACCTGAAGGAGGCTCACTCATCGAAAATCTTCCGCAAAAAATTGCGGTAAAATCAGTTAACACCACCGGGCGTGGAGAAGACATCAAAGGCGTCATTGTTGATGAATCAGGAATCGCGATTACTTCGTTTGAGACCAGTTATTTGGGGATGGGAAGTTTTGTTTTTAATTCACAACCTGGTAAAAGCTATACCGCCAAAATTACATTCAAAGACGGATCAAACAAAGATTTTAAGTTGCCGGTTACGCAGAAAAGCGGCTATACACTTACCGTAAATAATTTAGACACGGCTAAGGTGGTTGTAAAAATCCTGGCTAGTGAAAGTATGGTAAATGGTAGCGAACTTAAGGTAGTAGCGCAACAGTCAGGAAATGTTTTTTATGTATCGAAAGCCAAAATGGACAAACAAGTTTTGATGGCCACCATTCCGAAGAAAAACCTTCCCATTGGCGTGGTGCAGTTTACCTTATTTTCAGCTACTAACCAACCTGTTGCCGAACGTTTAATCTTTGTAAATAACACTGTTGATTTAATCAATGTAAATTTAAATACTTCCGCAGTATCAACCAGCAGAAAAGGTAAGTCAAGCTTTAGTTTCGAGGCCAGTAACCAAAATAAACCGGTGTTAAGTAGCTTTTCTGTTGCCGTTACCAATGCAACAAAAGTAACTCCCGATGAAGATAATGAAACCAATATCCTCACCTCATTACTGCTAACTTCCGATTTAACCGGGTATATTGAAAAACCCAATCATTATTTTTTGAATAATGATGTTAAAACAATGAAAGAGCTTGATAACCTGATGCTAACACAAGGCTGGAGCCGCTTTTTATGGAGAAATATAGCCGCCGGAACCGGACCTGCCATTACCTACAAACCAGAAAACTCAATAACCATTAGTGGCACGGTGATGAAAGGTGGTAAACCGGTGCCAGGGGGTAAAGTGATGTTAATGGCTACCAAGGGATCGTTTTTTATCCTCGATACCGTTACAAACGCTGAGGGGAAATTTGTTTTTGATAACCTTACTTTTCCTGATAGCACAAAATTTGTGGTACAGGCCAGAACAAAAACAGAACGGAAATTTGTAGATATTAATGTCGATATTGTTCCAAACCAGATTGTAACAAAAAACAAAAATTCAGCTGATATAGAAGTGAATGTAAATAACTCTTTGATGAAATATATTAAAGAAAGTGATAATTATTTTAACGAAATGACCCGGCTGGGTTTACTCGAACGAACGATTAAACTTGAAGAAGTCACCATCACAGAAAAAAGAAATCCTGCTAAAAACTCAGCTAACTTAAACGGGGCGGGTAGGGCAGATTACGTCCTCACTTCCGACGATCTGTCAACTTGCATCACTTTATCACAATGCTTGCAAGGCCGGTTGCCAGGTGTTTTATTTAGAGGAAACATTCCTTATTTAATGCGAAGCCAAAATACACCCATGCAGATTATTTTAGACGGCATGCGTGTTGAAGCTGATTTTTTAGACAATATTATTCCTTCGGATGTAGAATCAATCGAGCTTTTAAAAACAATCGGTAATACAGCCATTTACGGCTCACAAGGCGGTGGAGGTGTACTTGTGATTACAACCAAACGCGGTGGTGGAACGGCAAGTTACAATCATTATGCACCAGGTGTAGTCACCTTGAACCCTAAGGGATTTTCTGCTTCCAGAGAATTTTATGCACCGAAGTACGATGCGGAAGTTAATAACAGCCGGGCTGATTTACGTACAACCATCTATTGGAATCCGCAAGTTGTTGCCGAAAATGATGGTAAAGGGAAATTTGAATTTTACAATGCTGATGAACCTGGGCAATATAGGGTAGTGATGGAAGGAATAGATGCTTTCGGCCATTTGGCCAGAAAAGTTTACACTTATGATGTTAAATAGGGAAAAATAAATAAATTTGAATATTATGCTAGCATAGTTAATGTGCTGCGTTTAATATTCAATCATTAATCTTGATTACTGTTTAATATGAATACAATAAAAGTAAGTGTTAAGGATAGATTAGCCACCATCACATTAAGTAGGGGAAAATCAAATGCATTAAATGGCGAGTTGATTACCGAGCTGGATGATATGTTGAAAAACATTTCAGCAGATGACAACATAGGTGGTGTTATTTTAACAGGTAATGCGCCATTTTTTTCTGCAGGCTTGGATCTGGTTGAACTTTATGAATTTAACGAAGCGCAGGCAGAAGCTTTCTGGAAGCTTTTTTTAAATTTCACAGCAAACCTGGTTGCATTTAAAAAACCTCTGGTTGCAGCGATCAGTGGTCATAGTCCTGCGGGTGGTTGTGTCATGGCACTTGCCTGCGATTATCGAATCATGGCCGAAGGCCAGTATATTATTGGTTTAAATGAAGTGCCAGTCGGTATTATCGTTCCAAACAGCATTTTTCAGCTATATTCTTTTTGGCTTGGCAAAGCTGAGGCAACACGGAGTTTACTTGCCGGGAAATTGTACAATCCTGAAGAAGCATTAAAAGTTGGTTTGATAGATGAGCTGGTGAAAAACGAAAGTTTGTTAACTGCAGCCGAAAGGAAAATCAAAAAGTACATGGAGCTCGAAAGCAATACCTGGTCGCAAAGCAAGTTAAATATTAGGCAAAATTTAATCGAGGCTGTTTCTGCAGCTCAAACTGAAACCTTAGAAAAAATGCTGGCCCAGTGGTGGTCGCCAACAACCCGTCATATTCTAAAAACAATTATTGCAAGCCTACAGAGAAAATAGTTTATTAGCATCTCCAATTATCATTCAATAATAACCGATTAACCAAATATTATGCTCAACTATAATTCACCAATGCTTAGAGAAGATGCTTTAAAAGGGAAAACCATTGTAATTACTGGCGGTGGAACCGGGTTAGGAAAAGCCATGGGTATTTATTTTTTGAAATTAGGTGCCAATTTGGTCATTACCAGCCGCAAGCAAGAAGTTTTGCAGAAAACTGCTGATGAAATGGAAGAGAAAACCGGAGGCAAAGTTTTAGCGTTGGCTTGCGATGTTCGTGAGGTAGTGCAGGTAGAGAACGTGCTAACGAAAACATTGGAGCGTTTTGGATCTGTAGATGTGTTGTTAAATAATGCGGCAGGTAATTTCATCTCTCCAACCGAAAGGTTATCGGCCAATGCCTTTTCATCTATTATTGATATTGTATTAAAAGGAACAGTAAACTGTACACTAACTTTTGGGAAACACTGGATTAAAGAAAAGCAGGCTGCGACAGTATTAAACATCGTTACCACTTATGCCTTTACAGGTTCTGCTTATGTGGTTCCTTCGGCTTGTGCAAAAGGAGGTGTGTTGGCCTTAACCCGATCGTTGGCGGTAGAGTGGGGTAAATATGGTATCCGTACCAATGCCATTGCACCAGGCCCATTCCCTACCAAGGGTGCGTGGGAAAGGTTGCTGCCTGGAGATTTAGCCAAAAAATTCGATTTCAAAAACCGTGTGCCGCTGAAGAGAGTGGGCGAACATCAGGAACTGGCCAATTTGGCTGCATTTCTGGTAAGCGATTTTTCAGGATATATTAACGGTGAAGTGATCACAATTGATGGAGGTGAATGGCTGCAAGGTGCCGGCCAAATGAACGGCTTGGAGGCTATTCCAAATGAGATGTGGGATATGTTAGAGCAAATGACCAGAAGCGCTAAGGGAAGTTAAAAGTTAAAAGTGAAAAGTGAAAAGTTGAAAGTACCTATGGATTTTTTCGCTAAGTAACCCAATTTCCAACTTACATCATCGCCAATTCACTAACTCCCCCAATCCCAACTTTCTAACTGATCAACTTTCCAACATTTCAATATTCAATTTTCCAACACTAATCCTATCTTTGCCGGTATGAATATCTTACTTTTAGGTTCAGGCGGCAGAGAAAGTGCTTTTGCCTGGAAAATGAGCCAGTCTTCGCACTGCGATAAGTTGATTATTGCACCAGGAAATGGCGGTACGGGCATGTATGGTACCAATATCAACATCAACGTAAACGATTTTGATTCCATTAAAAAAGTAGTTCTGGCCGAAAATATCAACTTGGTTGTAGTTGGTCCTGAAGAGCCTTTGGTAAATGGTATTCATGATTTCTTTCTGGCCGATCAGGCCATTGCGCATATTCCGGTGATTGGTCCGAAGAAAGAAGGTGCCATTCTAGAAGGCAGCAAGGATTTCTCTAAACAATTTATGGAACGTCACGGCATTCCAACTGCAGCTTCTAAATCATTCACCCCAGAAACGTTAGCAGATGGTTTAGCCTATTTGGAAACGCATGCTCTGCCAGTAGTTCTAAAAGCTGATGGCCTGGCTGCAGGAAAAGGTGTTTTAATCTGCACTGAAACGGTAGAAGCTCAGGAAGAACTTAAGCTGATGCTTGGTGGTAAGTTTGGCGCTGCCGGTGCAACTGTTGTCATTGAGGAATTTTTAAGTGGTATTGAACTTTCCGTTTTTATTTTAAGCGACGGAGAAAACTATGTTACGCTTCCATCAGCTAAAGATTATAAAAGAATTGGGCAGGGCGATACAGGTTTAAATACAGGCGGAATGGGTTCTGTTTCTCCGGTTCCTTTTGCTACAACAGAATTTTTGCAAAAGGTAGAGGAAAGGATTATCAAACCCACTGTAGATGGTTTAAAAAAGGATAATATCGATTATACAGGTTTCATTTTCTTCGGCTTAATTAAAGTTGGCGACGATCCTTATGTAATCGAATACAATGCCCGTATGGGCGATCCGGAAACGGAAAGTGTAATTCCGCGTATTGAAAATGATTTGGTGGAATTATTTATGGCCACGGCAAATAAACAATTAAATCAGGTTAATTTAATGATTTCTGATCAAACCGCTGCTACAGTAATGATTGTCGCTGGTGGTTATCCTGGCGAGTATTTAAAAGGCAAAGCAATAAGTGGAATCGAAAATCTTCGTCATTCAAGTGCTTTTCATGCCGGAACACTTTTAGATAATGATGTGTTAAAAACCAATGGAGGGCGAGTAATTGCCATCACTAGTTTGCAAAAGGATTTATTTACCGCTTTACAATCTGCAACGGCCGATGCCGGTAGAATTTATTTCGATGGAAAATATTTCAGAGAAGATATTGGTTTTGATTTAATATAATCTGTTATACAAAAGAGCCGCCGATTTACAGACTGATAATGATCTGCAGATCGGCGGCTTTTCTTTTAAACAATATTTTCTTACTTCGATTTACTTCCCAGTAATTCCTGCAATCTGGTTTGTAACTCAGCTTCTCTTAAATCGCGTGCTACAATCTTCCCGGTTGGGTCAATCAAGAAGTTGGCAGGAATAGATTGAATGCCATACATTTTTGCAACTTCATTGTTCCAGAATTGTAAATCAGAAACATGAGTCCAGGTTAATTTATCAGCCTGAATGGCTTTCAACCAAGCTGCTTTCTGGCCTGGTCTATCTAACGATACACCTAAAACGGTAAAGCCTTTATCTTTAAATTTATTATAAGCCATTACCACATTCGGATTTTCCTGGCGGCATGGTCCACACCACGATGCCCAAAAATCAACCAATACGTATTTGCCTTTAAAATCTGATAATTTCACGGGTTTTCCAGCAGTATCCGCTTGCGTAAATTCCATTGCCATTGCACCTACTGCAGTTTTTCTGCCTGCTTCAAATACCTGCGCCAATCTTTTTCCTAAACTGGTTCCTTTCAATTCAGGTGATAGCGCTACAAAAGCTTGCTCTGCAACCGCACCTTTTTCAGGGTTACTGGCCAACTGTCCGATAGCCGTTAAGCTGATGTAAGATTTTGGATTAGCCTTAGCAAATTGAAGCAAAAGTGGAGTCATGCCTTCAGCTGCTTTTTCGTAGCGGCTCATCACATCTTCTCTAATTTTTGGATCTTTTTGCTGCTCAGGGCTCAGTTTAGAATATTCCAGATTAATGGCCTTAAGTTGTTCATCAACTGGCTTGGTTAAAGCTTTGAGTTTTTTACTTTCCTCATTAATTACAGATCCGGAGATTACAGCTGTCTTCAAAGAATCAGTACCGTTTATTTTAATGTTCGCCGGCTCCAGATAAAACGTATTATAATCTAGAATTTCGTCTTTTCCCGGACGGTTAACATACGGGTTTTTGTTCAGAAACAAATTTCCCGAAGCAGGATCAGTCAAGGTGCCTTTAAATGCAAATGCTCCGTTAGCTACGGTAGTAGAGTCGGTGATCGATTGGTCACCAGCTCTGTAAACCAGGTAAATTTTATCGCCAGTTTTAAGCCCTTTAACGGCTCCGTTAAGTGTAAATGGTTTTTGAGCGAAAGCTGCAAATGGCAATAAAGCAATTGCAGCCAAAAATGTTTTTTTCATTGAAATGATTTAGTGTTTCTCAAAGTTAGGAATATATGTTTTTAGAACGTAAAAGCTTGTGTAAAATTATGATAGCTTTTGAAAGGTCCTCCACCACAAATCTGGCATCTCACCACTCACGGCAGTCTGGTAATCATCGTAACGGCATGGAACCAGGTGGTAGCGCTCATTTTTCGATTGACCGGAAGGGTATGGAACCTGCATCCACCAACGATCTGATTTTTTGCTTTTTACAAATGCCATTTCACCTGAACCATCTTTTAAACTGGTTCGATAAATCATAAACTGTGATTTTGGCGTTAACGGGAAATCTTTTTTACGGGCATAAAATCCATCCATAAAATACCAGATCATCTGCGCCAGCAAAAAGGCAGTTTGGCCATTGTTATCATAGGCAGGGTTAAATTCATAAAACCCTATCGAAGTTAGTTTATCATTCATTCCAGCATAACGGGAAATTCTGCAAGCTTCTTCGCCATCAAAGCCATTTGGTGTTGTATTTGCATTGGCTGCGGCATCTGCAGAACGGATTGCGCCCATGTCGAAACTAATCATATTCGCATTGCGGATAATCGGTTCCGTTAAAGTAATATCCTGTGCAAATTCGCCTAACCGGTGCACATCAAAATACAGCTTATCCATCACACTTAAGCTTTCCTGATTTACGAAATAAGTCTGATAGCCAATGTTACTGTAGTTGAAAAGATAGTTGGGTTGATGGAGGAAAATTTTATTCAGGTAGCAATCTGATCGGGTTGCAATTCCTTCATTATCGTCATCGCCAATATCAAACTGATTGTCGATAATTACCAAATCAACCTTCTGCTCTAAATTTTCGTAACCAAGATATTGTGCGTAAGTTAAATCCTGTCCTCCGCCAATAATAATTGGAATAATATCTTTTTTAATGAGCTCGGATACCACCATTCTAACGGCAACATAAGTGTCGGCTACCGTTGCCCCGTGTTTAATGTTGCCAAGATCAACAATCCTGCTGGTAAAAGCACCTTCATTTAATTTGTAAAACTTTTCTCTGAAATAATCAGGTGCCAGTGCACAACCCTCGTTATTTACCGCACCTCTTCCATCCAGCACACCAATAATAGCTAGATCATAAGTGTTTTCTTCAAAGTCAGGAAATGATTCGGTGAAAATATGGGCCTTTAAACCTAGCTGACTGGTTAAAAATCCTTGTTTCGGTGTAAAACTATCGGCGTTTATTGGGGAAAAGAAATCCGTTAATGACATATATTTAAAACTCTCGGCTCAAATATCTATTTTTGAATGCATATTTCCACATATAGCTCGAAAAAAATAAAATGATACTGGTAACCGGCGGCACGGGATTTTTAGGATCTGAATTGATAAAACAGTTAACCGATAAAGGTTTAGCTGTTCGGGCGTTGAAACGTAAAAACTCAAAAATTCCTGCACTCATTTCAGCGAGTGGCTTAATTCAATGGTTTGAAGCCGACATTAATGAACCTGCTGATTTGGAAGAAGCTTTTGAAGATGTCACAGCAGTTTATCATTGTGCTGCATTTGTTTCACTAAGTGCGAAGCACAAAAAAAAGCTGTTTCATGTAAATATCGATGGTACATCTAATATCGTAAACCTTTGTTTAGAACGCAATTGCAGGCTTTTGCACGTGAGCTCCATTGCTGCTTTGGGACTGGCAAAAAAAGGGAATAAAGAAATTACTGAAAAGGATTTCTGGGAGTATGATGCTAAAGCCCATGCTTATGCGCTTTCCAAGTACGAGGCTGAAATGGAAGTATGGCGAGGAATTAATGAGGGTGCAAATGCGGTAATCGTTAATCCATCGGTCATAATTGGCAAAAATGCAGGCTTTGAAGGAAGCGGTGCCATTTTTAAGCTGGTAAAAGATGGTTTCCCATTTTATACCAATGGTGCATCAGGTTTTGTGGATGTTGAAGATGTTGCCAAAGCAATGATTTTATTAATGAATAGTGAAGTTTCAGGTGAACGCTATATTATTTCAGCCGGAGATGTTCATTACAAAGATTTGTTTACTCAAATTGCGACCGGTTTTGGAGTTAAACCACCCACCAAAGAAGCAAAACCCTGGATGCTTGGAATAGCCTGGAGGGCACTAAAATTTGTTTCTGTTTTTACCGGCAAAGAGCCATCAATAACAAAGGATACCGCAAACAGCAGTATTACGTTAAGTTATTACAATAATAATAAGGTGATTGATCAGACTGGAATCGTTTTTAAACCAGTTGAACAAAGCATTCGAGAAATTATCCAACATTTAAAATAATGCCCAAACAAAAAGCGTATTACATTATCGATTTCGATAGCACTTTTACCCAGGTAGAAGCGCTTGATGAACTCGCCAGAATCTCTTTGAAGAACCACCCAGACAAAGAGGCCATTTTCCAGAAAATTGAAGATTACACCAACTTTGCAATGGAAGGCAAACTTTCCTTCTCTGAAAGTTTAGCACAACGTGTTAAATTGCTGGAAGCAAGTGAAGATCATTTAAAACTCCTCATTAAACACCTGAAAAAGAAGGTTTCCACTTCGTTTTCCCGCAATGCTGAGTTTTTTTAAAAAACATGCAGATGAAGTGCTTATTGTTTCCGGCGGATTTAAGGAATTTATCACTCCGGTAGTGAGTCAGTATCACATTAAAAAGGAAAATATTTACGCAAATACTTTTGTAACCACAGGTGATGGAAAAATAATCGATTATGACCATGCGAATCCTTTAAGCGAGGAAGGTGGAAAAGTGAAGTTGTTACAACATCTAAAATTGGAAGGCGAATTGTTTGGTATTGGTGATGGTTATTCTGATTTTCAATTACGCGAAAGTGGCTTAATTAATAAATTTTTCGCCTTTACTGAAAATATTGCCCGTGAAAGCATTGTTTCCCGAGCCGACCACGTTACACCAAGTTTTGATGAGTTTCTTTACGTAAATGACCTGCCAAGAGCCATTTCTTATCCAAAAAATAGAATTTTGTGCCTGGTTATCGGTAATGTAGATCCGTTAACCATTTCAATATTAAAAAATGATGGTTTATCAATCAGGCATAAAACCTCGTTCGAAGAAAAGTATGTTAAGGATGTGGGCATTATCATTTTCGCCGAAGGCGAGAAAATGGATAAAGAGCAGTTAAAAAACGCAGCGAAACTAAAAACGATTGGTTATCTGGGCAACGCTAAAAACAAAATTGATTTTGACCTTTGTACCAAACAAGGGATCGTGGTTTTCGATGATCCCAAGAATAACCCAAGGAATATCGATTTTATTCCAAAACGTGTAGCCGATTTTATGAACACAGGTGCGACTTACCTGAGTAGCAATTTTCCAAATTTGCAACTGCCGAAAATTGAGAAATCGCACCGTTTAATTCACATTCATCAAAATGTACCGGGTATTATGGCGAAAATTAATACAGTTTTTGCCAAGCATGATATTAACATCGTGAGTCAGTTTTTAATGACTAACCCTGAAATTGGATATGCCATTACCGATATCAATACGGAGTACGATAAACAATTATTTAAATCATTGAAAAAGATTGAGCATACCATCAAGTTTAGGGTATTGTATTAACTGAGCAGATCATGAAACAGGTTCTAATTGTATTTGTTGGTGGTGGAATAGGGAGTTTGGCAAGATATTCTGTTACCAGATTATATGCAAACCGATGGTCGAAATTCCCATTTGCAACGTTAACATCAAACGTGTTAAGTTGCTTGATCATTGGTTTATTTCTGGGTTACTTCATACAGAAATCAAGCTTAAACGAAAATTTGAAACTTTTTGTGATCACAGGTTTCTGTGGAGGTTTCAGTACCTATTCTACTTATACCTTAGAAACGATTAACCTGTATAAAGATAATCACATCGGAATGGCGCTATTAAATATCTTAATCAACTTTAGTCTTTGTGTGGCGGGTATTTTAGCAGGAATGTACCTTTCAAAGCTAAAGCTGGCTTAATTAAACATTTGCATGGATTTTACACCAGAAATAAAAGATAAACTTCAACAGTTACAGGAAAAATATACAGCTATGGGGCAAGATATGGCCTCTTATTTGGATGGTTTGTTATATGCAGATTTTCTTACCTATTGGGATTATATCCATTTGGATACTTTATTGAGTTTGCAAAACCCGAAAACGCAAATTCCTGATGAGGAAATTTTCATCATGTACCATCAGATTACAGAGCTTTATTTCAAACTGGCTTTACATGAATGCCGGCAAATTGCTGAACATGAAAATTTAACTGTTGAATTTTTTACAGCCCGTGTTAAAAGAATTAATGCTTATTTCAACGCATTAACTACATCTTTCGAGGTTATGGTTGATGGCATGGAGAAAGAACAGTTCCTTAAATTTCGCATGTCGCTTTTACCCGCAAGTGGATTTCAATCTGGCCAGTACCGCATGATTGAAATTTGTGCAACCGATTTTATCCGCCTGGTAGATAAAAGTAAACGCAATGAATTAGGCACCGCAACTATTGAGGAACAATTTGAACACATTTACTGGAAATTTGGTGCT
>Ga0256901_1001408_pt1 | contig 12170 bp, 12 predicted proteins | sample MC6MC0689MT_FD_190200 | JGI IMG/M metagenome (GOLD analysis project Ga0256901, IMG submission 190200) | Metatranscriptome of enriched soil aggregate microbial communities from Iowa State University, Ames, United States - MC6-MC0689-MT... | ecosystem: Environmental > Terrestrial > Soil >... | reverse complement strand
GGGCGCTCAGCGAAACAAATTCGGCATGAGTATTCAGGCTGTGAATATTTTTATGAATATTTTGACGAAATTTCGCGGCCACGGTATATGGAGGATGTCAAAAGGTAGAAGGCGATTCGGATTTGAACAGGGACAACGCACTACTTGCTACTCGCGACCGCTTCGAGGGCCCCATTTGGACGTTGATTGGCGAACTCGAAGGAACTTTGGCCGATTTCGCGAGAGTTCGGCATGTGGACTTAGGCAACCCAAGGGCGACGGGGTCAGTGCTCAACGGCGCACTGACGGAGGCGGCGGTGGCGGCCAAGCTCTCCGATCACGGACTGAGCATCAACTATTGCGAAAATGGTCAGAGCAATAAGATTTTCGGTGAACTTGGAATTGATGGGAAAAAATTCACCGTCTGCTTTGAGCTTCATCTTGCCGGGCCGCGGGGCGGAACTTCGAAAGCTGCACATCAATTCGCCGCTTACGATATCGAAAGCGAGCCAACACTTCCCGGCTTTGAAGTGGACGCGCCATCCGACCTTTTGTTTTTCATCGCCTGCCATCTCAGCGGCACTGGCGCCTCGGTCGCCCGAGCATTTCTGAAGTTTGCCGATAAGGTCGATCAACGGAAGATTGAGATCCTCCGCGAATTGCCCGGTGAAGCCACTGGCGCGGCGGAGCCAGCTCCTATAGATGGGCCGAGCGGAACCAAGTTGTCGTTGAAGAAGGAAAAAGGGGACGAGTTCAACCATGGCGGCAAAACCGATAAACGGGGAGATGCTGCTTCTAGCTCGTAACAGACGCGGAAAGACCCAAAAGGAATTGGCCACTGGAACCGGGGTTGCTCAAGCAGCAATTTCTCGGATCGAGAACGGCACTCGGGATGTGCTTTCGTTGGAAGAAATCCAATCAATTGCGCGTTTTTTGGGATTCCCGGTCAGCTTTTTCTACGAGCAGGAGTTGCTATACAGAACACCAATGAGCCTTCACGGGGCAGCTTTTCGAAAGAAGGCCGCCGTTTCCGCTAAGGATCAACATGCTGTCATTGCACTCGCCAACCATTTCGTATTCCAGTTCCGCAGGCTGCTCGACGCGATCGATTTGGAACCCGAGTATCCGCTTCTTCAATTTGAGGTCGTTGATAGCCATTCGAGTGTGAGTGAGCACGCCAGCGCAGTCACGTCGGCCAGCATAGCGGCCCTTAATGTGCGCGCCTCCTGGCAGCTGGGTGAAACTCCAATCGGCAACTTAGTCCGTTATGTTGAATCAACGGGCATCCTCGTTGTCGAAGGTGACTTCGGTGAGGCCGACATCGATGGCGTTACGCTTCGGCCAGCGGGAATGAAGCCGGTCATTGTACTCAATCAAAACCGACCTGTTGATCGTAAACGCTTTAGCTTGGCCCATGAATATGGACACGTCGTGCTTCATCCCTATCCGTATGAAGCGATGGAGAAAGAGGCCAATGAGTTCGCTGCGGAACTGCTTATGCCACGCTCGGGGGTCCTGGCAGACCTAAAACGAGGGCTTTCAATTCCGAAGCTGGGGCCACTCAAACAGAAATGGCGGGTTGCTATGTCTGCCTTGATCTACAGAGCCAAGACGCTTGGGGTAATCCCAGATGAAAGTGCGACCCGGTTGTACAAGCAGATGAGTATGTATGGGTATCGGACACGAGAGCCAAAGGAATTCGATATCCAGCCGGAATCGGGGAAACTTAGCAGGCAGCTTGTGGATCTACATATGAAAGAGCTTGGATATTCACTTGAAGAATTGGCTGACGCGCTTCGAACTGATCCAAGTGAATTTGCTGAAATGCATGGCCTTGCGCCACCTAAAAATGACACCAAGGGCGCAGACAAGCCAAAGCTGCGGCTTGTGGCGAGCCGCGACTGACGCTGGACCGCATTGGAGTTACCGGGCTTGGAACGCGAGGTCCGGTGGCTCGATTAATTTGCGGCTCGTCACCGCCACCAAATGAAAGTGATTTCGTCACCTTCTGTTCCGACCGGGCTCGCGTAAAGTGGAATAGCGAAGATCAAAGACGAGCTTGACGGAGAGCTAGCCATTGCACCGTCATACTGATACGGGCATTCGCTTCTCCCTTTATCCTCCAGACCCGACAACTCCCCCCTGACCATCATTTCCCTTACGCTCAGTTCCAAAACGGTCCGCCGCGCCGCCTGCGGAGTAATGTCGAGTGTCTCGGCCACCATCCCGGGCCCACACCACCGGTCCTGCCATCACAAGCTCGACCAGTCCGGCAGTTTTGACGAGGTGTCGCCCTTTGAATCTTCGATCCATTATGCATCGCCGGCGAACGACGAAATTGGATTCCGATGGTTCATTGTCAGAAGAACGTCAAACTTCCAAGATCGCATATCGTACCTGCCGTGTTCCTTGCGTCTCAAGCCAAGGGCTTACTGATCGGGGTCGCTTGGGACATCGGTCTTTGGCGCTGAGCGCCTCGGGAACTTTGGCCCCAAGCGTTGATCTTCAAATATAAGCAATTCATCTTCATTAATATGCATCTTCACGATTCCGTCGAGCGTGTGAAGCGTGGCGTCAGCCATAAGGTCAATCAGCCCTGCTTCTTCAGCACTATAATCGACGAGTGATTGGTACGGCACCTCGACGGTCATCGACTCGACATCACCTGCTTTCCCGACGACTCTATAGCGGTCAAACAGTCTGTCAAAGATCGCACGAGCTATTACAGCATAATGGATAAGCGCAATTGCCTGGTTTCGTATCTCTTCGTGGCTCCTGGCGAGCAAGGAAACCGGGACGGTTACGATCGCGGCCTTAAAGTCAATATTGTATCCCATCGAGCTGCATGGAATCGATCGGGAGGCACATTCCGCAAACACAAGTTTGGCGAGGATGTCGAACCGGTCACGTTCCGTAAGCTTTTCGGAGGAGCGGATAAGCTCGAGCCTTTCATTCGTTTTGGCCTTGAGATCTAGCCTCGCTTTCTTCTCGAGCGCGTAAAACGCAACATTTGGGAACATCTCTTGTCCTGCGAGGATCTCGCCACAGTCGATCCCGAAGATTTCCACGGCAGCATCAATTGCCATGCAGACCTCAAGTAGCTTCAAAACATTGATATGGAGCTCATCAAGCGACCAACGCCTTGTCTCCACGACGGGCGGATTTTGCCTTTTTATGTTTCGAAACAAAACCGAGCTCGTCTCGTAGACAATGCCACTACTTCCCATATGGGATAGAGCATTGCGAACCAACGGATCGTAGCCCCCCAACAGATCTTTAGGACCTCCAGATTGTCGTATCCGTGCAGTCAAAAACTCGGCCTTGCTTCTTTCGCCCACACCAAGGTCTGTTTGGTGAATGTCGACGAATGTGCCCTCTTTGAACTGATAGGATGCCATCAACAAAGAAAGGTACGGGTCGAGAACATCGGCAACCAACGGGCGATATATCTTTGTGGTGATATGAGCGGTATCTGCTTCTGAATAAGCTTCAATTCCGCTCAGTCGCGTGAACTCCTCGCAAATCCGAGCTACCTGATTTCTCATCGACCTCTGAATCGAAGTCCAGGGTAGAAAAACCTTGACCAGGAAATTCCATTGATCGCGGCTCCTGGCCTCATGAAAAAGTAGGAGCAGGTACTCGAGGTTCTCTAAGCGGCGGGCAGGATCGTAACTGACAACTAGTTTGCGGGTAAGACCAGCGAGTGTTTCTTCGTCCAAGTTTGAGCCAGACCTGACGAAAAGGAGCTTCTCCGGATCCATCCTCGAAAAAATCGATTCCAGCTCTTCCAATGAATATTTAGGAATTGTTTTCGACAATAACGTCTTCTCTAAATGATCTACTGTCCGTGAGGTCAATGGTGCGACACATTACCAGTATATATGTAATTCCTAGTTAAATTATACCCCACGCGCGAAACCTCCCTCTACCCGTCATTTCGCGCAGGTTGAGCTCTTCAACCAAGCGCAGAGCTGCACGGGGCGTGATGTCGAGCTCTGCGGCGATCATGCTAGCCGAAACCAATGGCCAAGCAAGTACAAGCTCAATCAGGCGTGGCAGATTTGAGGATGCGCGCCGACCGATGAGACGCCGTTCCAGCATTTGCCGTGCCAGCAGCAGCCGGTCATGCTCTTTGAAACCGAGTTCGATTCCAGCCATCAGGCCTTCGAGACTGGCGAGGAGCCGGGTTTCGAAATTGCGATTCCGCCGCCGTTCGACACGGATGGTTTTTAGCCCCGCATTGAACGCGAGCAGATGCGCCCGGGTGGTCAGACCTTCGCGCCGCAGCAGGGATGCCGCCAGCAAACGACCTAACCACGGCGTGCGCTGCAACACCGCGAGCTCATTCCAGGCATCGAGCGCCAGGATGGATTGCAACACCGGCGGCAGTTTGTTGATTGCGCGCAATACCATCCACCATTCGTTGAGGCGTTCATCCTCATCCCAATCGGGATCGCGGATCAGCGGGTCTGTCTCCGGCTTCGCTAGCCGTTGCGGCTGTTTCACCCTTGCCAACACGTCGTCGGATCGTGCCAGCACCGCATCGATGGCGTCGAGATCGATGCCCGGCAGATCGAGCCCATCATTCAACCGACTTTTCCTCCCCTCCCCGTCCTGATCGCGGCGATCAACCGCCGCATCGGACATCGCCGTAGTTTCGCTGTCCGCGATGATGCCGCCATCCCCCGGAGATGGTGCAGGCCACGCCTGTCGCAGACTAAGCAAACCGTTTGGGCTCAACGCCCATCCGGGTTCATGCAATGCAATGCGCCGTCGCGTCTGCAGCACATCCCGGGCAATGGTCAGAGCATGACTGGGGGAACGGATATCGCGCGCCGCTTCATGCAAGATGAGATCTTCCATCTCGACCAGTTCGCCGTCGAGCCACTGCGACGCGCAGGCATCGATAAAATGAAACCGTTCGATCACGCCTTTGCCAACCCGCGAATGCGAAAGACGCTCGTCTAGCCGCGCCAAAGCTTCGCTGGCGCGCGCCAGCGGCGATAGCAGGGTCTTGAGAGGCAAAGTGTCGTGTTCGTAACGCATTGAATTTATGGTAAATGAAGTCTTAAACGGAATCCAGTGGGTATTTAATGTCCGGCACTTATGACACCTCTGATTCAGGTATATCACATCCGATAAGTAATGGTTATCGGAGGTGAGCCATCTGATGCATAATTCTTGCCATCATGGCCGTTGATTGCTATATTCTCAGCCAAGATAATGAGGAAAACACGATGTCCGAACCGCAACTGTCTGTGCGCAGCTCCAAAGCACGCGATCTGGCGCATGCCCTGGCCAAACGCACCGGCCAGCCCATCAACAAGCTCGTTGAGCGGGCGCTGGAGCGTTACGATCAGGAACTGCGGCAGCAACAGGCGCTGACACCGATGGATGTGCTGCTTGATCTGATGGCGGAAGGCCGTCGAACAGTGCCGGAAGGCACGACCTCCGCCCACGACGATCTCTATGATGAGCACGGACTGCCGCGATGATCGCAATCGATACGTCGGTTATGCTGGCGATCGCCTTGCGCGAACCGGAAGCTGACCAGTTCCAGCGGCTGGTGCGTCGCGATGCGGTCATTATCGGCTGGCCAACGCTTCTGGAACTGCGCATGGTTCTCACAGGCAGTGGGTTTCTGAATGGGGGCGCCATTGTCGATCAACTCGTTGAATTGCCAAACGTCACCGCCATTGCCTTCAGTCAGGTGCACTATCGCGCAGCAGAGCGAGCCTTTGAACAGTTCGGAAAAGGCCGCCACCCAGCCCGTCTGAACATGGGAGACTGTTTTTCCTACGCTGTCGCCGCTGTCAACAAGGCACCGCTCCTGTTCAAAGGCCAGGATTTCGGGAAAACCGATCTCAAGCTTCACGCTGAATCATCGACAGCTTAACCATGGGTGCGGATACCTCCATCCAACGGCGCGCCGAAACACTCGACACGATCGCCGCCGTCCTGCCGATGAACCGCCGGGACATGCTGGCCGAAGTTCTGTCCGTTCTGGATATCGAAACCCTGCGTCATCCATCCAGAGCCTTAACCAGTAGCGTTCTTTCGCATTGTCCGATCATCGCACTGTCGCTTAATGGGGTCTCCGAAACAGACGGCACCTTGAGTGCACTCCGCGATCGATTTCGGCCCGCGCTCTTGGCTTCATAGAGAAGCCGGTCGGCCCGCCCGTAAAGTGTTGTGAAATCCTCGTCGCCTGCAAGATCAGTCACACCCATACTTGCTGTCACCGGACGGTCGAGACCCGAAACTGAAGCAGCAACAATTGTAGGAATAGCCTGGCGCCGAAGTTCGGCCCGGCTCCAGGCGTCGGCGCCACGCAGAAGAAGCAGGAATTCTTCACCACCAAGACGGTATGCGCGAACTCCCGGATCGGCCTGAATGGCACTGGCCACAGCCCTGAGCACCTCATCTCCCACGCCATGACCGTTTCGATCATTGATTGCCTTAAAATAGTCGAGGTCAATGACAGCCAGAGCCGTAAAGCCATCGCTGCGGAGCTGCCAGAACTGTCGTTCAATTGCCCGTCGATTGAGCAGTCCTGTCAACGGGTCGGTTTCCGAAAGCCTTTCGAGAAGTTCGGCCGCGTCACGTGCGCGATCTCGCTCTCGCTTTATGGTCACGAAGCGCTCTGCCACACCAAGTGTCGTGAAAATAACCTCCCACACACATCCGATGTAAAATAGCAGCATGGCGTCGCTACTGTGCAAACCAGGTGTTACACCGGTCACCAGACGGATCAGTCCAACCAGTACCATTGGCGTGTAGCCTGCTGCCTGGAACCGCGCGGCGCGGCTCCCTCGCCGTAATGCGTCGAACATCGAAAGCAGGAATATAGCAAGGATCGGTGCGAAAGCCGCGGTGTACAGACTCGCCTGTATCGGACGCGCGACAAACGGCAAAACCGCATGAAATATACTCAGGAACATCGCCCACCCACCGCACAAGGGCAGGAGGCGTCTCAGAAGGGGGTGCATCAGTCCGGGTTCGATAAAACTGTAGGTGAACATCGCACCTGAGCCGATTGTCATCCCGAAAATCAACGTCGTCATCCAGCTCAACGTCATTGCTGGCGGATCGAAAAATATGACAGACAATCCCGAGGACACCAGAATAGTCAACAGCAGCGAAACTGTAAGCGCGGAGTGCCAGAGCACGAAAGGCTCACGTAGCGCGCGGTAGAATGCTGCGTTGAAGATCAGTGGCATGAGGAGCATGCCCGCAAGCCCAGCCAGAATTATAAGGAATCGGGTGTCGGCCATACCAGCGGTTGCGTCCGCTGGCGCAAGATAGGCTGTTTCCAGACTCATCCGGTGGCTCGGCAGGTCAATCGCCACGACAATCTGTCGGGTATCAGACAGCACGACCGGGAGAGAAGCCTTGAAATACCCCCCGGACATCGAACTTTGCAAGCCAGCGGCGGGAATGGTCGTTTGTCGGATCGTGCCATCCTGATCAATGGCAAGCAAATGCACCGCCTGAAGTGCGCTCCGCCTTGAGAGAAGGTAACGTGGCAGAAGATCACCGGATGATACGGCGAAACGAAGCAGAACGCGCTCCGCATCAATGGAGAAATTTCGCGTCCCACAAGACCATCTCTCTTCCATCCGCGCGATCGCAATCACGTCTTCTGATAAACTGCCTGACGCCCAGCAGGAAATGCGAATTTCGGACGAGCTCGCAGTGCCAGCAGACGCAACATTGAAAGGAACCAGCATCGCCAGAAACACGAATGCAGCCTGAAGACGTATCAGAAAACTACCCGGGGTCATCATTCTCCAGTACGGCAAAAGCTTTTTGATGCCGCTAATCATCGCAAAGTGAGCAGCTAATTCAGACAGGGCACCACAGTCGATCAGACTAACGCGAGAGATCACAGCAGCCTGATCGACCTTTTCAGGAGATCCGGTTTACTCAGGAGCGCGACCCTGATTGCGAGGCAGTGCTTATTCATGTGTCTCACGCGATTGAACCTGCACCCGATTTGCTGACATGCGAAAAGCCCATTGATACGTCTCGGCCGGTCAGGAGCCAGCAGACCCGGCCGGATTTCGGCCTGAGTCACTTTCTGTCATGCGCTACAGGCGTTACTGAGCTTGCGGAAACCCATTTGGATAGGCTTCCATCTCAGCTGCAAACACCCAACCCTGAGGACAGCCAGCATAGCTGGACTGACTGTCTTTGCGGCAGTTTGCCATCGCCTGCTGGAAGTCCTGTGGCAATGGTTTGGGTTTCAGACATAAATCTTCGCCTTTGCATTCCGGACCATGATCCATCGGAAGTGCCATGACGTAATATTCTGTGTCCGTCGAATTGATCTGTGCAGCGGCTCTGACACACACCAGCTGGTTTGGTGCCAGCGCCGCGGCAACCTTGCCAGCTGTTCCAGTCGTCGCGACCTCTTTTCGCAGCGAAGCCGCTTTATCACCGATCCGTCCAAAATATGCAGCTATCGCGCAGTCGCCATAAATGCGGACATTGTAATAATCACCGCTTTCGATATTGCCAGCAATGCAGTCATCAGTGGCACTGGCTTTGCAGCTTATACCAGCCGAGCGCTGGAGTTCGGCGCGCTCCCCGACAAAAAGATCCCCGGAGTCTGGTGACGCGGCCAGAGCCTGAGAAAACAACAGCGATATAACGCTCAGACCAACGGTAATTCCACTGCACCATTTTTTTAAGTTGATCATTCCCATACTCCAAAGCTTTCACTCAGCGACCGAACTCGTGATAAATCCTTTGTAGCGCGCCGATCTGCATAAAAATACCCAGTTTTGGGTAGTGTAGATTCTTTACCATGTGGTAAATTAACAAAGCACTGCAGGGCGGGGGCCACGACAGTGCTAAGCTCCGGATTGGGTATCCAATGCCGGAGCTTTCAATTTAATAATAAAAGTCAGAACTTTCTCCTTCCCCATGCGTTTATCTCTGTGGAAGTCAGCCGGGCTGGCCAATCGTAACAAGGCAGTATCAGTTCGCCTCGCCCGATGTTCCGGATGAGTGGGAGTGCAACCAGGTGACTATTTTCAATCTTGCAGTCTCAGACCAGTCTTTATTAATCGCCGGAGCGGTTCTCGCGACAGCCCTTGCATGTTTCCTGTTGTGGTGGCTGCCGCATTGACACACTGCTCCTCAGATCATGCTCCGGACGACCCATCCCCAATCCGATCGTATCAGCCTGACAGGTTCAGTGCCCGCTAAAGCCGTGTCTGCACCGGCCTATTCATGCAGCCCCGCGACCAGTTGCATCCCAGACCCGCATATGTGCTCAATGAATTTCTCCGCAAGCATTGACGTCGGTTCCTCACGCAATCGCAGAATAAACACCGGCATCGACAATGCCGGTTGGAACGGCCTGACAATGACAGTTGGTGAAGGCCGGCAGCCCGCACTCTCAGCATCAATGATACCCACGCCAAGCCCACGGCTCACCAGCTCAAAAACTGACAATGCCAGAGCGACCTCAATCTGCGGTATCAGTTCAATCCCTGCAGCGTTCATTCGCTGCTGCAGCTGAACCATCGCGACATCCTGGGGGGAAAGACCTATAAACTTCTGACCACGCAGATCCTCCGCCGTGATGAAGGCGTTCTTTGCCAGGTCATGCCCGGCGGGCATCACGCAGACCAGCGGCAGATTCATCAGCGGAATACGTTCCATGGACGGATCCTCCAGCCGCGACTGCGCAATGCCAAGATCAATGTGACGCTGCCCGACCAGTTGGGCGGTGTGGGATGAGGACGCCGCCTGAAATGTCAGGGAGGTATCGGGATATGTCGACAGAAAACTGGATACGGCGTCTGGAAGCCATCGGAGTGACAGAGCCGGAATGACACTCACCACAAGTCGCTCATGTCGCATGGTCCGAAGGTCCTGTGCGAACCGCGCAAGCGACGACAGTCCACTGAATGATCGCTCGACCTCCGTATAAAACGCCCGCGCCTCATAGGTCGGAATCAACCCCTTCGGACTGCGCGAGAATAATCTGAGCCCCATATTGTGTTCAAGCAATTGCAGCGACTTAGTCACCGCGGGCTGCGATACATGAAGCAGTTCCGCAGCCCGCGTTATCGAACCACATTCCATAATGGCCTTAAACGCCTCGATCTGGCGAAGATTAAGCATATAACCTCCAGTTATATCCCACACAATATTATGAATTTTTATTTTTGTCATCCGCTGTGTATCGTGCAGTCAGGCGGTGACAAACACCGCAGTAAAAAACGGGAACGGGCATAGTTTGTGCTGCGGCCACATTGCCCAATTGCAACTTTCAGAAATTGGGAGATTCATCGCTATGTACAGTCCGCTTAGGCGTTTTGCATTGGGTGCGGCAACCGCCCTGTCGCTCTGCTTTTCTGCCACGTCAGTCCTGGCTGCTCCCTCCGGTGTCCTGCGCGTCGCAGTTGGCGTCGATCCGGAGACATTCGATCCGCATTTCAATGATTTGCCGACGGGAAACACTGTAGACCTGCTCGTCCTCGAAGGACTCTATCGGCTGGATGCCGAAAACAATGTCGTCGCGGACCTTGCAAGCGAAGGAAATTTTTCCGCGGACGGGCTGACTTTCACTGTCAGGATTAAAGAAGGCCGGCGCTTCAGCAATGGCGACCCCCTGAACGCCCAGGCTGTTGCGGCTTCATTTAATCGCATGCTCGACCCTGCAGTCGGCGCGATTTATCGCGGTCTGTACTCCTCGATTGCCGAAGTCACAGCGGTTGACGACAACACCGTCAACTTCCGGCTCAGCGCCCCGAACGGACATATCAAACTGCTGCTTGCCTCGACTTCTGCAACCATCGTCAATGCCAGTGCTCTCAAAACCATGGGCGCCGAATACAGCCGAAAGCCGGTCGGAAGTGGTCCTTACATCGTTGAAAGCTTTGTCGGAGGAGAACGGTATCGACTGGTACCGAACCCAACATATCAGGGCGATTATCCAGCCACGCTTGAAGCGATAGAATTCATCGTTGTGCCTGAGGACGGATCCCGGATGGCCATGCTTGAAACTGGCGACGTTGACATCGTCGAACGGGTTCCGCCGGAATCGATCGAGACTGTTCAGGCCCTCGACAATGCTCAGGTCATCACGCCCCCCAGCATGTTCTCGATCAATATGGAGCTTGTGCTTGCCGGCCCGCTCGCTGATGCCCGCATTCGTGAAGCGCTCAATCTCGCAATTGACCGTGATGGTATGGTCAAAGGCATCCTCGGCGGGTTGGGTACGCCGTCCGTTGGCATGGTCGGCCCGGGCACTCAGAATGATCTGCGCGTCACTTTTGACCCAATTCCCTACAATCCTGTCCGTGCGCGCGAACTAATCACCGAAGCCGGTTTCAAACCCGGTGACATTGCCCTTACCATGACCTGCCCCACCGGCCGTTACATCAAAGACGTACAGGTTTGTCAGGCCATCCAGTCCCAGTTTCAGTCCATCGGCATCAATGCGACAGCAAACATTGTCGATCGCGGAACCTGGACTCAGGTGGCCGCCACGCCGCCATCCGAACGCAAAGATAATATGGCATTGCTTGGCCGCGGCACTGCAGGGATCGACTTCACACTCTATCGGCTCTTTCACACCGGTGTCAGTGCCAATACGACCGGCTTCAGCGACCCCAAAATTGATGAATTACTCGCACAGGGACGGGCTGCAACCACTCTCGAAGCGCAGCAAAAAATATATGGTGAGATCCAGAACACCATCTGGAGCAAGCAGCCATTTCTATTCCTCTGGTACCAGACCCAGGCTCTCGGCGTCGCCAATAAGGTAAAGGGTTTTGCAGTGCAGCCCAACGAAACCATGAACTTTGACCAGGTCAGCATCTCCGACTAACTCTGTTCAGGAGACATGGACATGTTCATTCTCAAACGGCTTATCGCCGCATTGCCAACCCTTTTTATCGTATCATTGCTTGTTTTCTGGTTTGTCTACCTGATACCCGGTGATCCGGCGAGAATACTCGCCGGCCCCATGGCCTCCCAGGATGAAGTCAATGTCATTCGTGAACGCATGGGTCTCAATGAACCGATTGTAACGCGTTACGGCCTTTTCCTTAAAGGCATCATCGATCCCCAGGTTGCCGTGTCGCTCAGAACCGGCCGCCCGGTTACCGTCGAGATCAGTGAGCGGCTGCCCAATACGCTGATTATCGCTGTCGGTGGTCTGCTGATCGGCG
>Ga0256901_1001405_pt1 | contig 12176 bp, 4 predicted proteins | sample MC6MC0689MT_FD_190200 | JGI IMG/M metagenome (GOLD analysis project Ga0256901, IMG submission 190200) | Metatranscriptome of enriched soil aggregate microbial communities from Iowa State University, Ames, United States - MC6-MC0689-MT... | ecosystem: Environmental > Terrestrial > Soil >... | reverse complement strand
GTGTAATGCAGTTAGATAGAGGGGTTCTGAGTGATGATTTGAATCAACACTGATAGAATCGTGTATGTAGAATGAGATTACCGAATAGGAAGAGAGTTTTCAGATCTTTTTGGAGTTAATTGGGCCATCTTGTGCTTATATTCAAGGGATTCTAACCCACAGTTGATGGTATTTTTTGTTTCCCGAAAACGGTTTTGGTTGTTCATCATAAATCCTTTGAATATCACAGAGTAATCAAATTCCTCATCGAATAAGCCCAAAAGGGATGCGCAACCCCCAATTTTGTTATGCTTTAAAACCCTGACAATGGGGGATATTGAAGTGGTGGAAATTCGTTTTTTTGTTTTTTCTTTTGTTTTTCTCTCAACAATTTCATCAAAAGTCAAACAAAAATCAACATTTAGGCCAAAATATCCTCCGAATCTCAAAAAGATACTGTAAAAGGAGAGATGGAACCCACCCAACACTTTCCTCAAGGGGAAGGAAGAAGCATCAGGCAATATGAGATTTATTTTTCCAAAAGCTCAAAACCGAAAGAACTTTTTTACTCCCCGAATTGGAATATATATTGGCCTTAAAATACAACCCACCAATTAGGGAACATTTAGACGAAGGAAAATGTCAATGTTGTAGGTTGTGAACGCCATTCCCATGAAATGACAAGAGCTCAAGTTTGTCTTTCTGATCAAAGTGCTCGGGATTTATAAAGCAAGTGGGGGGGGGGAGTCCCAATTGTTTCTCTTCAAATAAATAAGACTTGGATAAGAGTGTATTAAATTGCCAACAAGTGATGGATGATGTTAAATATCCCTTTGGAACAAAAGGTTAAAGTTAGATAAAATAAATTTCTCTCTCTTATTGAAAACTGCGGGCAAATTAACATAACTAATTAACAACATTAATTACACTTGATGAATAAATAACTTCTCGCCGTTTGAGATCAAGTTCTTAATACAGCTTAAAAATATAAGATTTGTGAGATGCAAATCTGAACGAGCGATTACATTTGTGTTGCCAAATCGATTTCTGGAATCTCAAACGCAGTATTTGGGATTACTTTTGGATTGGTATGAAATTGTTTCGGTTTAGATCGGACTTCTGGTGGAAAAGTGGGACTTTTTATTTTTTCAAGGTTGAGGTTATCTTCAATTTGGTCAAGATCAACGGAGATTTGAATCGTTTGAGGGTTTGGAACACTGTTGGGGCTAATTTGGGTCTGTTTAGTTTTAATTTTGGACTCATCAATTTGGTTAACATTATTATTACCATCATGTTGTTCCTGAAAAGAAGAAACAGCTTTTTGATTTTGTTTATTATCCAATTCTTGTCCGGGAATAAGATGTGGGGGTGTTACCGCTTCTGTTGAATCAGAAATTGAAGCAAATCTGGCTTTTGCAGCATCTTTTTCAATCCACTCTCTTTTTTTCCATACAGGACTTCCATCAGCCCCAATAACACTAACCCATTGTGAGGCCTGTGAGGGTTGTTTATCTTTAGAATAAGATGTCCATCGGGATTTAGAATTGGCTGGGTAGAGTGTACGAATTAAGTGGGTCATTTCAAGGCTGACTTGAGCGATATCAGTTTGTAAATGGGTTAAAATTTGGTTAATTTTTTCATGTGGTTCTAATGTTTTCCATTGTTGAGGGGTTTTTTTCATAGAGTCTTCTAATTGTTCAACGCCTGGAATTAATGAGACTGGTTCTGGAGATTTGAGATGTTTTTCAATTTTGTCGAGTTGGGAGGAAATTTTGCTTTGATTGGCCTGGGTTTGCTCGAACAATGTGGTTAATTTTTGGACCTTTTCATCTTGTAAGGTTTGTTTTTCCAAAATAGAAGCTAATAATTGAATTTGTTGTTCTTGGAGAGAAACTAATTCGGGTTGTAAATTTTTAACACGGAGTGGAGTGGTGGTTTTGAAGGCCCGTTGAAGAGATGGTACTTTTCTGGTTAATATTGAGTGTGGAAGGGGGTATTCCTTGACCGAGTAGTTTCTAATCGGAGTCAGTGTTGTTGTTGTAGTAGTGGATTTTTTCGAGTGTTTTTTGACAACGTTGGGTGCTTTTTTGGCGCTTTTGGGGCTTTTTTGAAGGGGCTTTTGCGATTTTGTCAAGTTTGGAAGGCGATGCATTGTCAAAGGTAATTAGTTGCAATTATAATGTGAGAGTTGAAGCGATTATGGATTTAAAAACTGCAATGCCTGCAGATGGGCTGTGGGGTTTCGAGGGGGGCGGGGGGGAGGTTATTTTGGTTTGGGGGAACAATTGGGAGATGAGGGATGAAAAAAGCCCAGATGGGGGTTAATTTTTTCATTTCTATTTTTAAGTTTGACGAAAAAAAAAAAAAACAAAAAAAAAACTCCCAAAGGGTCCGTTCGATATGAAGTCGGTTTTTAATCAACATGAAAATAGGGAAATAGAAAGGAAATCATCATGATAAGGGATAAAATGATCAAACGAGCAGGATGGGTGAAATAGCCCAGTTTCATCCGAGCGGTATTTTTTCAAAGGGAAAAAATAATCTTGCTTGAAAAATTTACAATTTGTACTTTTTTTTTTTTTAAGGGGAAGTTCACAATCTCATTCTTTTATCACCAACATCTCACTAGATTCAATTCTCAATCTGAATTTATGTTATTCAATTGGTATAATATCATAGCACCGTCTATTCACTCAATTCTGTACTATTACTCAAAATCTATTCCAATTTGAGTTGTTTTCAAACTACAATTTCAATCTCAAAAAAATTCCAGTTTCTCCCTTCATATTTAATAACAGTTTTTAAAAGCATTATCAACAAATAGTTGATTTATTTTTACAACTATACAATGAGCATATAATCTACAAACGTCAATTTTGGCCATGATTTTTCACTGCATAAAATACAACTTTTTAATATTATCAAGTTGACTTCTGACATGTCATTTTTGAACAAATACAAACGATTATATCCCTCCCAATTTTTATCTCATTCCTCTCACTCCCCATTTTCCCATCGAAATCTTAATTTTTTATTTAAATTTAAATTCAATTTTTTTTTTCATTTTTTTCATTTTTTTCATTTTGCTCACTTTTCGCCTTGAAATGTTCTTAATTAGCACCCATGTCCTCAGGCTGGGTCGATAGACCTGGTCGCGGTGTCGGTATGTTCATTTTTTCCCCTTCATATCCCCATCTTTGCCCCATTTTGATCAATTTTATAATTTATTTCCAACTTCTTGGAACGGACAAATACGATATATTGGCTTTAATATGATCATTTATATGTCCAAAATTTAAATTTAATGTCCACAAATACGATTTTATAAGTGTATTGTCCCAATTATTATCCCAAATTCAAAATGTTTGATTTCTGAAATGGGCTGATTTTTTTTTCTTTCTTTCTTGTGGTTCAAAATTTGTCTATTTACTTGTATGTATTCATAATTTCCCCTTCATTGGCCCCCCCTCCCTTTTCTCACACTTCACCATTTTGAAAAATTCCCCAATTTATTTAGCCAAATATCAATTTGAAGCGAAAGACACGAATCAATTAACTCTTAATGTTAATGATATCGTTGAAGTCAAGCAGGAAAATGCTGGCTGGTATCGTGGTTACCTTTTAGGTCAACCAGGTGTCCTTAAACTTTTCCCTGTTTCTTATGTCCAATTTACCCCACAATCTGAATTAGATACCCAACAACAACCAGCTGTTCCACCTCAACAATTAGCCCCAATTGCAACCCAACAACCGGCAGCAATGATGATGATGATGAATCCATCTTCACCACAAATGGCTGCTCAACAACCATTTCAACAACCAATTTCCTCCACCCCACGCGCTCAACATGCATTTGGGAGTGGGACTTTTGGACAAAATACTCCTTCTCGTGGGGGTAATTTGTTGGCACAAGCTCAAGCTGGATCAAACTTTGGTCGTGGTAGTGGTAATCTCACTGGTTCCCCCCAACCATCCTCATTCTTGCAACAACATCAACAACAACAAATATCTGCCCAACACCAACCATTCCAACAACAACAACAGCAACAGCAACAACCACAACCACAGCAACAACAACAAATTAATCAATTTCAACAACCACAACAACAACAACAGCCACAGCAACAACAACAACTCCAACAACAGCAACAACTTCAACACCAACAACCTCAACCACAACAACCATCTCCTGCACAATTTCAACCTCAACTTCAACAACCCCTCCAACAACAAACTCCTTCACCACAATTCCAACAACAACAACAACAACAACTGTCTGCTCAACAACAACAACAACCACTTCAACAGCAACCAACCCAACAACCATTTCAACTTGGTCAACTCCAACAAGCTTCTCAAGCCCAACAACTACAACAACAACAACAACAACAACAACAACCAATTCCTCAAGCAACGACTGCTGATATGTCTACTATTCGTGGTTATAACTCTGCTGGTGGGATCCCAACTTATAACCCAGAACCAAAACAAAAAGTTGTTACGTCACCAACTACTGCACCAATTTCAAATTCTTTGTTACACTTCCCGTCAATTTTCTTAGATAATCGTCCAAATGGTACCGCTGGTAATTCACAAGATGAAAATCAAGATGTTGGGTATTTATTACCAAAATCTCGCGATGGTGTGCGTAATTTACAAGGGTCTACTGATAATATTGTTGAAGTTTTGGATTCTTATAAATTAATTGATCCACTTACCGCTCAACATATGTTAATTGAAGATGGCGCTTCACCATATCGTGGTCATAATTCCCATCAAATCTTGGATGATTATAACAACACGTTATCACAAATTCGTCATGCACAACATCATTCTATTACTTTGTCACATGACCAATCTTTACGTGGCCTTGATAATTCTGCAATTAAAATTAAACAACGCGGGCAAGATAAATGTGAAAATTTAGCTGCACAACCAACTATTAATAGTTTATTCCCAGCTTTTGATTCAACTCAACAATACATCTCTGGTGAATGTTCTTTACCGCCACGCCGTTTTCAATTATTTTTACAAGTTAATGTTTGTATTTTTGCTGTTAATGAATGGACGGAATTATATTTTTCCCTTTATTCTACTACCCAAGATCGTTATGTTACTGAAGATTATGTTGTCCGTCTCCCACCACCGGGGTTACCAGAACATGCCGCAATTTTAGGCCGTATGAAGACCGTTTTTAGAGATTTATCCCCAGAGGATTTAAAATCTGATTTATGGTTGGTTTGTCGTATTTATCGTAATGGTTCTTTATTAGTTGATAAAAAAGCTGAATCACAAGCAATGAGTGCGAAAAAGGATGATAAAAAGAAAGGTGCGGAAACTGTTGTCCGTCGTTGTTTTGGTTGTGCTGCAACTTACATCTCTCAGGCCAATTTGACTTCTCAAATCGGTAAGAAATATGAACCACCACCAAATCAGCTCACAATTTATGTCCCAACTCAAGAAGTTAATTTTGCCGGTTTCCATAAGTCCTTAATCCAACGCGCAAAAGGATTATTAAGAGATTCAAAAGAATTCGATACAGTACCTCGTGCGAAAGGTATTGCATTATCATTAACTCTTTTTGAAGGCGAAATTACCCAAGTCCGTGAACAACAACGTAGTGCGTTACGAGAAGTCGGCGATACTATGAAATTATTATGTCCATTATATTGGGATATTCGTTTACCACGTACTGAATTATTGATTAATATTTCTGGCTGTTCTGCTCTACAAGATAAAAAAGCGGCAGAAAAAAATATTGAAATTCGTGTTAAATTGGTTAGAAATGCTGATTATCAAGATGTTAGTACTGCTATTTTCCGTGGTAATGGTAATGGTGATGAAGAACCAATCCCATTATTTACTACATCTGTTTATTACCATACTAATACCCCAACTTTTAATGAAACATTCAAGATTAGATGCCCACCGCAGGTTTTACAAGAATCACATCTTTTTTTTGAAATGTGGCATATTTCTACAAATCCAAAAAAATCAACCTGTTTTTCCACCACCCATTTTTGTATTACTACTCCATCCAAAAATAATGGCCCACCACGTTTTATCCCAGATCAAGAACATACAATTACTACTTCTAAACCGTATGCACCATCTGATAGTTATCTATCCCCATCCCAAGCAATTAAACTTCAACAACGTAAAGGTGAAACAATTACGTTTTCTACCCAATTATTATCAACTTCTTTAACTTCTCAAGCCACTTTGGCTGAATTGCGTAATTGGCAAACGTGTTCACAACAACGTTGTACTCATTTATTACAAGGTCTGACATTAACTTCACGTTCACCACCGCTTGCTGCAACAACTGCCCCACCTCAACAATCCCTTGGTTCATTTGGTTCACCATCATTAATGATGGGCGGTGTTGGCGCTCTTGGTGGCGATGAACCACTACATTATATCCAACCAAAACATTTACGCCAAAATTTACAAGAATTATTAAATACATTTTTGGCAATTTTTTCCGCAAATGATCGCATCGCCCTTCATGGTGTCGCATTTGATTCTTACGTTCACATCCTTGCTCGTTTAGCATTAGAAGCTAACCCAATGTTAGAATTATACGTCTCGCAATTAATCCGTTCTGAATATATTGGTGCTGTTTGGCGTTTATTAGGGTTTACTGTTGGTGCGTTGGAATACCATCAACATTTTGTTATTACATCTGTTGAAGCTATTAATTCTGTTGGTACTTTACCGGCTCCAAACCCTGGTAGTTTACAAGCAAATCAATCCAATGCTGAACCTGGATCTCGTGTACCTCCAACTCCATCCCATTCTGGCCGTCATGATTCATTTAAAGAAGAACGTCGCCCATCTTCGATCCCACAATTTACTTTAATGGGCTCTGAAACACCTTCAAAATTAAATTCTGGTGCACAACCACCACAAACTCCTTTACATCGAGGTGCAGGCGGTGTCCCTGCTTTAGATTTCGATTTGGATAATAACCACTCCTCTTCTAATCAAAATGCAAACCAAAACAAACCCTCTGCAATTAGCGGTGATCTTAACTCTGATGATTTGACCCCATTACAACGTTTCGCATTAGCCTTACCATTTTTAGTACGTATTATTACCTCTTTATATAGTTATTTCGAACGTACTAATCAAGCTCGTTCATCCGTTTCTGGTTTTACTCGTGGTCCAAATACTGAAATTACCGCACAGCAAACTGGTGGTTCTACTCCTTATGTTCAATTCCCACCAGAGGGGCTAGCACGTCCTGATTTTAAAGCAAGAATTGTTGAAATTTTGGAAAAGGTTAATACCATTTTGGCTCAGCCAGTTTCAAATGAACAAGCAAAGGCTATCCAAATATCCCAGTCAGTATTATTACGTTCATATCCAGATTTATTATCTTCTCTTTCATTAAATAATCCAATTTCGACATTATCCCAATTATTTTCTACCGATGAGCTTTATTCTGCAATTACACGTCTTCTTACTGCAATTACCCCTAATAATTCCCTTCATACCCAACACATCCTTACCATTAAGACATTTTTAACTGGTATTGTTGGTATGACCACAACTGCAACTGATGCAATGAATACCCCAGTCCCAGTTTTACATCAATTAGATACTAAAAATGTTCATTCCCCAACTTCTATTGGATGGCATCGCCATACTACTTCTGGTCTTCGCTCATGGTTACTTACACCAAAGCAACATCGCCAAAGTGCACTCCCAACACCAGTTTTAAAGGCATTATTACCACAATTTTTAACATCCTTACAATCCATTGTATCTACATCACTTTATAGGGGTTCATTAAATGAAACTATCATTGCTGTTCCAATTGTTGAACATATTTATTCAATTATTTTTGCCGCAAATACCCTCCCAACCGACGTCTCTGCATCATATGTACAAGATCTTACTGAATATTATTTTACTGGATCCAAATTTGCAGCGGCTAATACAGAAATGGGTGTGGTTGATAAATTAGACATTTCTAACAAATCACCAGCTGAAATTTTCCCACCATCTGAATATTTAACTCTACTTCCAACTTTAATTACCATTTTATATCATTATATTGCATTATATCCAAAAATTGAATTACCAAAAAGTGATATTACCCACCATGGATTTAATTTACCTGATTGGAAGGTTATTAATAGCGCTTTTGTTGACATTTTGCCACAAACTTCATTATTAATTTTTTCCATTTTTTCATTAGCTTCTAAGCAAGATATTATTGCATATTTTTCGTCACTCCCACGTGAACAATCCAGTGCGTTATTATCTCAATTATTATATGCATGTAATGGTTTTACAACTTTTGCAATTGTTCCACGCCAATGGTTAGATTTAGATGTCTTCCAACGCCTTTCTATTATCGGAATTGTCCGTATTACTTCCGCAATTATGCTCGAATCGTTTAATTCTGATGATGATTTTTCACCATTTTTGTGGGTTTATTGGTTACAATTAGCATTATCATGTAAAGGTCCTGATTTTTTCAATATTCAAGGTTCTACTCTTAGAGCTGGTCATGTTAATTCCAAAATTGATAGATCTTCTGTTGAAAGAGAACTTATTGAATTATTCCACGTCATGTGGAATGCATTATCTCCCCAACATAAAGTCACCACTTGTCCAGTTTTGGTTGAACGTTTAATCGCAATTATTTCCTCACCATTATCTGACGATGGTTATAAACAATTAGCATTGACGATTTATTATCAATTATTAGAATCAGAATATGAAACTACTGAATCATTTTCACTCGTTGAACGCTATACTATTGATTCATTATACGAAGTCGCAAATATTTCACCAGATCGTGCCCATGCTGCTATGGATAAAATGTATAATATTACTTGGGGCCAATTTGATTCATTAATGTTAAGTGATCCAAATAATGCAAAAGCTGCTGCGCTTTGTAAAGAAGGTCGTCGTTTCTTAGACCATTTAAAAAATCTCTTTACTTTGATGTCTTCATTATTTACTCATCCTAGTGACCCAGAATGGGAATATGATCGTACTGCTGTTGCATTACGTTTGATTCGTTATATTGAAACTAGTTCTAATAAAACCCGTAAAAAAGATGAACCGACTTTGCCTCAAAATGATCCAGAAACTGCATCATCATCTTCAACAACTCTTGTTGAGAATAAAAATAATGATGATGATGATGATGTTGATAACGCTGTTCAAACTCGTAAAGCTATGCATACACGTTATATCCAATATTTAGTTGATTTACATGTTGATCATCGTAATTTTGCAGAAGCTGGTATTTCTTATATTCAACAAGCTAAACAATTAGATTGGACTAATATCATGTTAGATGGTTCAGGTAATGATTTCCAAGCCGAAACTGAATCTGAACGTAAATTACGTTTATTAGATAATGCTATTGATATGTTATCCAAGGCGCATGATTATGAACGTTGTATCCAATTAATTGATTATCTCCGTTATTATTACCAACATATTTCATTCAATTTTAGCGCATTGGCAAAACAAATTCAACGCCAGGCCAACTTTTTTAACGCGATGATTACCACAACTCGTGTTTATTCAACTTATTATCGTGTTGTTTTATATGGCCGTGCTGCACAAGATGCACTTCAAAGTACTGGGAATCAATTATCTAATACTAATCATAGCCCAGAAAATGGTATTGAATTTGTATACAAGGGTAACACCTTGGAAGGTATTTCACTTTTTACTGATCGGTTAAAAAAACGTTTTACTGATGCATTTTTCCATATGTCTTCGGAAAAACCATCTCCGGAATTAATGGCTCAACATAAATCAATTGTTGCTGTTGTTGCACTTGTTGTCCCACCAGCTGATGTCCGTAGTGAAGTCTTATCATCATGTCCTGAAGCTCGCCGTCAATATGAGCAATCACAATTGTCACAAGATCCAACAATGATTTCATGGAATTGGCCACAATCTAATGCCGCACAAGCTTCTATGGTTAACAATGCGTATACGTTAGGATCTGGTGCTGTTATGCCGCTTGATACCCATGCTGTTTCGCATATATATCCAGAACCACAAACTATTGTTAATTACCGTACTAATAACCGTATTTATGTCTTAGAGTATTCAAAACCATGGCGTAGAAGTGAAGATAAAAAGCCAGCAAATGAATTTTTAGATCTATGGTTAGTTCGTACTTATTTAATTGTTGAAGAACCATTCCCAGCAAATCGTCGCCGTATTGAAGTCATTGCGCGCGTTGAAAAGGTCCAAAAACCGATCCAAAATGCAATCGAAACTATTCAAAACAAAACGAAGGAATTGTCTACTTTAATTCAAGAAGTTATGGCAACTCCAGTTGGTGAAATTGCAGATTGTCGTAAATTATCAATGAATTTGAACGGTATGATTGATGCTGCTGTTAACGGTGGTAATGCTAAATATATTGAAGCATTTTTGAATTCAACTTTTGCTACACCTGATGCGGTTATTTATGATAATGAAAAGGTTGATATTGCTGCGACTTTACAAGAACGTCGTAGATGCCAACAAGAATTAAAAACCGCCCTCAAACAACAATTTGCATTGCTCAAAGAAGGTGTTTCCGTTTTTGCTCGTAAAGCTGATAGTTCTCAATTAGGCCTCATTCAACATTTACGTCAAACTCATGAAACTACTACCACTAAACTTGCATCAATTCTTGATTAATTTTTATCCGCATTTTCTGGTTTTCATTTTTTCCGAGCATATTTTCAAAACTGTTTTTTGTTTGTTCTTTTTTTTATTTTTTTAGACATGTCCAAACAACCAACAGATAAAATCCATATCAACCTCACTCTTATGATCATTGTACATACTCCTATATGTATACTAACTTGTATATTGTTAATCGGTATCTCTCTCTCTCTCTCTCTCTGTGATGATTATTACTCCTTCAACATCTATATTCATCTCATTTCTTTTCTTCAGTAAGAGACAAATCAAAAAAACCTCTTCTTCCTCACAATGAAGCGTTAGTCCTTGTTTTTGTCTTTTATTCATTCACCTTTGCACTTTTTTTTTTTTCTGGCAAAACAAAAGTAAACACTTATGTTGTTTCTTCCTCCCCTCTGCTCTCATTTTCCACTCTTATACTACTGCTACTACCAATTATTTCTTATACCATTTCTCCTGTACTGCCCTACCACATGCCTTATTTTTTGTGATTTTAGGAGACAGAAAAAAAAAAAACAACAACATTCGAAAAACTCCGCACCTCTTTTTTGCTTGTTCATTTTTTGTTTTTCTTTTTCCCGATTCGCTTTTTTCCGATCTCAATTTTGATTCTTATTTCCTCCAATTTTGCCATATTCCCTCACACACACACACACACACACTCTCTTTATGTTAATAAAAGTCGATTGTATATAATCCTTCGCACAGAGGGGTTTTGAGTTGTTTTGTTGGCAGGAAAATAATTCCTAAGAGAGAAATTTTGTGGATGAAGAAAAAAAAAGATCAACCCAGGTCACAAACACTCTGCAAAATGAGGGCTTCCACAGTTGATGATACGAATAAACCAATTATAACGTTTCATTTTAACAGAAATGTGGTTGTTTGAACTGATATGGACACCATTTCACAGTTTAATTACATTAATTCGATTTTTGTTCACAAATTTTGAGCCGAACAAAAACGAATGATTTTGTTGACTCCCGGAACTATTTCCTCTCCGCCTCACCGCATTCAATCCCCGCCTGATGTGAACAATTCCACAAATTAAGCCTACAAACCCCCCAATCATCTTAATAAACCGCACCTTATCCTTATCTCGGCCATTTATTGCTGTACAAAATTGATATTGCGCTTCCTCACACATCCATCCTAACTCCCAACAGCATCTCCCTACTTCACAAATTTGACATAATTACACCTGTTTTGAATGAGTCAATCCATAAAACTAAGGTATCCGGTTCGGACAACCCAAAAAAGGACCAACACAAAATCAAAAAAATTCAGCCAAAACTCCAAAAAGTTATTTTCAAACCCATCCGGCTTCAATACACTCACTCACTCTGCCCGTTTCTCATCTACAGCCCCCACGAGGAAATCTCAATCCAAAGCTGAAAAGCTCCCAGCACACACTTCTCAACCTTATAACGTAGTTAACATCACCACTCTCCCTAAACTCCTGAAAAAACAAACGTCTTCTTTGCCCACCACAGCTGGTACGGTTTTATATATTTCTAATGTTC
>Ga0256901_1001403_pt1 | contig 12181 bp, 13 predicted proteins | sample MC6MC0689MT_FD_190200 | JGI IMG/M metagenome (GOLD analysis project Ga0256901, IMG submission 190200) | Metatranscriptome of enriched soil aggregate microbial communities from Iowa State University, Ames, United States - MC6-MC0689-MT... | ecosystem: Environmental > Terrestrial > Soil >... | reverse complement strand
TGAGATTTGAGATATGAGATTTGAGATTTGCAGCGTTTTTACACAGAATTTTGTGGAATAAACCTGATAGGAGCGGCATACCCGAGGCACGAGGGATAAAGCGTATAGCAGGACTTTCGAGGCCTATAAAATACTGAAACTGCTTTGCATAAATTAATTATTGGTTGCTTCGTTGTTGCTGATGAAAGCTCTCCAATCCTTCAAAATTCAGTCATTAAAATCTGCAACTCGTATTTCGTAAATCTAAAATCGTAAATTCGCAGCTATGCCAAAAAAATTCGATGAGTTTAAGCTCAATAGACAAATACTGAATGCCGTAGAGGAGGCGGGCTTTACAGAAGCAACCCCCATTCAAGAAAAAGCAATAGCTCCAGTATTGTCGGGACAAGATTTGTTCGGCATTGCGCAAACGGGAACGGGTAAAACGGCTGCCTATGTGTTGCCAATGCTCATGAAACTAAAATATGCGCAGGGCGAAAACCCAAGAGCATTAATTTTGGTGCCCACCAGAGAACTAGCCTTACAGATAGAAGAGCAGGTTAAGCTTTTTTCTAAATATACAGATTTAAGAACTATCGTAATTTTTGGTGGTTTAGGTCCTAAAACTCAAAAAGAACAGATTGCAAAAGGCATAGATATTTTGGTGGCCACACCAGGGCGCTTTTTAGATCTATACTTAGCGGGAGATATCAACACAAGGAGCCTGCAATTTTTAGTATTGGATGAGGCTGATAAAATGATGGATATGGGCTTTATTGGGTCTATACATCGTATTTTGGAAGTGGTGCCACGTAAGCGGCAAAACTTGCTTTTTTCTGCTACCATGAGTGATTTGGTGCACAAAATTGCTGGTGATTTCCTTAAAAATCCGCTAACGGTAGAAGTTGGTGCGCAAGCTACGCCAGCTACAACTGTAACGCAGCTAATGTATGCCGTACCAAATTTTAAGACCAAGATTAATTTGCTGCAACGTTTGTTAAAAGACGACGAGGAGTTTAAAAGACTAATTATCTTTTGCAAAACGAAAACAGTAGCGGATAACATCACAAACTTTATTACCAGAAGGTTTGGAGAAGAAGCGGTGAGGGTAATACACGCTAATAAGGGACAAAACACTCGCATAAATTCTATCAATAGTTTTAAGGATGGAAGTATTAGAGTTTTAGTAGCTACAGACGTGGCGTCTAGAGGTATAGACGTTAGTGAAGTAAGCCACGTGATTAATTTTGATGTGCCAATTATTGTTGAAGATTATGTGCACAGAATTGGTAGAACTGGAAGGGCTTTTAACGAAGGAACTGCAATTACTTTCTACAATGAAGCAGAGCGATATTATATTGATAAGATTGAGAAATTAATAAGGCAGCAAATTACTGAGTATCCATTGCCTACGGAGGTTTTTGTGGAGGAAACTCCTTATGAGGAAAAACAGTCCATAGCTAGGGAAATTGATGCCCAAAAGAGGAAAGAAAATCCCGACTTTAAGGGTGCGTTTCACGAAAAGAAAAAACAATATCCTCCGGCAGGAAAAAAAAATATAACAAAAAATACAAAATCAAGACCTAAACATCGTAGATAAATTGAAAGTAAGATTAACACCATTAAACATCGTATCTGCCTTTAGTATTATGGCTGTGATTAGCCTAATTATTAATAAAAGCTGGTTGTTAGCTCCAGCAAATACTGAATTTAGAGGGCTTTTTATAGCGCTTGGATTACTGGTGTTTTTTGTGTCGTTTCTTTCCGATCAAATTTTCAGAAAATTTGTACCCACTTTGGCAAGACTTTGGTTGATACAACTTATGGTTGTAGTTTTAACTGTGGTTTTCGTCTTTGTGTTAAAGGTAAGTGTGTTCGGGTAATTGCCCATTTAACTAAGAGATATTTTAAAAATGAAGAAAGCAGAAATTAAAATTACAGTAGAATTAGACGAGAAGAACGTACCAGAAAATATTCTTTGGGAATCATCAGATTCGGAGAATAAAGATCAAATGGCTGCTAAATCTATGATGTTAGCGCTTTGGGACCATAACTACAAAAACTCTATGCGAATAGATTTGTGGACTAAAGATATGCCTGTTGATGAAATGAAACGTTTTTTTTACGAAACCCTACAGACCATGGGAGATAGTTTTTTAAGGGCTACAGGCGAAAAAAACATAGTGGAAGATTTAAGAGACTACTGTGCGCATTTTGCTGACAAGATGGGGATCAACACCAAAGGGTAGCGAGATTTTGTATTTATAATGAACCAACCTGCATCGAAGAAAATTTTCGTAAACTTCATGGTTAAGCTATTGCTCATCATAGCAATAATTGGCGGCGGTGCAGCACTGGTGTTCTATAATAATGACAATACCAACTTCTTTAAGCAAAAACAAGAACGCGTAGCGGGTTTAATTGAGCTAAATGATGCTTTACAGAAAACTAGCTACGCTTATCTTAACTTAACTGATGCCGACACTAATCAGAAAGATAGTTTAAGGGTTCATCTTAATTCCCTAACAGAAAAGAAAAAAGCATTGACCTTGTTTACCCAAGAAAATGAGGTTTACAAAAACGAAGCGCTTGTTGTAAAACGCAAATTAGAAGATGAAGAAAACTTTTATAATGCGCAGTTAAATTCCCTGTCTCAGTCAAGTTCTGTTGCCACTACTCCGCAAGTTGGCTTTAGTAATAAAATAGGCGCTACTCAGCTTTCTTTAAATGAGTTGATTAAACTAGAACGTGATGATCTTAAGCAAAGGGTTGCGCAAAACGACAGTTTTTATCAAACTTTGGGATACTTAGTTGTTGGTGTAGGCAGTTTGATTTTTCTGATGGTGGTTGTGCTTTATAATCGATCTCAGAAAAGTCTCGAAAAACAAGTTACTCACGAGAGAGAGATTTACAGTGCAAAGTTAAATGCGCAGTCGGCAAATAATGCTAAATCAGAATACTTGGGAATGATTAGCCACGAAATTAGAACACCTATGAATGGTGTGCTGGGAATGTCAAATCTTTTGCTGCAGAGCCCGCTAAATCCCGAACAGCGAGAATATGCAAAAACTATCCACGATAGTGCTGAATCTCTTTTGAGAATTGTAAATGACATCCTTGATTTTTCTAAAATTGAGGCAGGGAAAATACACCTGGATAAAGTAGCGGTAAATATCCGAGAGTTAATTGCAGATACTTTCAGTCAGCTTCCTAAATCCACCGAAGAATTGAGCATTAGCTACAAAGTAGATTCTAGTGTTCCAAATTCCATTTACTGCGACCCAAAACGTTTGAAACAATTGTTGCTTAACTTTTTGAGCAATGCGGTTAAGTTTACAGAAAAAGGAAGTATCATTTTAGAATGTACCGTAATAGATAGAGATGAAAATGGATTATTACGTTTAGGTTTTGTAACTAAAGACACTGGAATTGGCATCGCAGAAGATCGAATTAAATTGCTTTTTAAACCATTTTTGCAGGTAGATCATTCTAATCTTCGTAAATATGGCGGTACAGGTTTGGGATTAAATATTGCTTACAATCTTATCAATATGATGGATGGAAAAGTGAAAGTAAAAAGCCAAGTAGGAAAAGGTTCTGCTTTTACGTTCTTCATTACAACTAGGGAGGCTGTGGTAAAACAAATTCCAAAAATGGTTATAAAAGAAGCTGCACCAGTTTTGGATAATGGGCTTTCTACTAACTATCCGTTTAAGATTTTGGTTGTTGATGATAACGAAATCAATCTAATGCTCATTATCAAAACGCTAAGCAAGCTGGGTTATGATTGTAAAAAAGCTTCTAACGGTCAAATTGCAGTTGATATGGTGAAAGAAGAAGCCTTCGATTTGATATTTATGGACATGCAAATGCCTATCATGGATGGAACGGTGGCAACTACTGAAATCAGAAAGCATTACCGTGTATACGAATTTCCTGTAGTAGTGGCGCTTACAGCAAATACCCTCGGCGATGGAAAAGATAAATGCCTAGAAGCAGGGATGCAGGATTTTATTGCAAAACCTTTTAAACCTGCAGAAATAGAGGAAGTCATCAAAAAATGGGCGCCAAAAATTATCGAATACAAAGACAAACATCAATCTATTTCTTTAAGTTAGCAGTTTATTAAATAAACAATATGCTAATTGTAAATAAACCACTGGCCGTTATTGGGCTAATATTAACTTTCGTGGCAGGCTTTTGCCCAATATTGCAAGTAAAAATTATTTTTGAATGGGTAAATTGGGGTTTGTATAAAACAGATGTACGCCTGTTCTTAATCACTTATTCATTTATTGCATTAATGGCTTTGTGTTTTTTTATACGACAGCTAAAAGCTTTTAAATTACTTACTCGGGTAATGTTCGTTTGGGTTTTGCTTATGGCCGCTGCGGTTTACTTTAAATCTACACATTATTTCGGTTTAAAATTCGCAGATAACTTATTAGGTAAGGCTATTCATTTCCAGTGGGGATGGATTGTACTTTTAGTAGGTGCTTTCGTATTACTTTTCAGTGTTAAAAAGGAAATTTTAAAGCCTTAGTACACCTGTTAATGAGGAAAAAATTACTGCTATTCGCATTATTGGCGTCGCATGTTCTTGGCCGAGCTCAGGAAGTTCCTTTTTTTATCACCGATAACTTATTTGATACGACAAAGGTAAATACACTTGGCCTTTCATTTGCATCAAATAACGAGACATCAACAGTTTTTAGTCCAAAAAAAGGTGATTACCAATATAATCACGGAGTAGTTTTATTTCCATTTAAAGACTATTTGTACGCACAGTGGCAAAGTTCGATAAAAGATGAGGATGCTCCCGAAACGCGTATCATGTACAGTAGGAGTAAGGATGGAATGCGATGGTCGAAACCAAAAGTACTTGTTACTCCTAATGAAAAAGGTCTAGTGACCAACGGAGGCTGGTGGAGCGATGGAAATTCATTAATCGCTTACATTTGTCAATGGTCTGCCGATAATAAACAACCTAAGCAAGGATCCACTCTTTATATCAAAAGTACGGATGGTTTCATTTGGTCATCGCCCTTGCCGGTGCTTACCAAACAAGGTACGCCATTGATGGGTATTATCGAACAAGATTTAAAAGCATTGCCAAATGGGCGTATCGTAACTGCTTTTCACGAACAACCTGGACTTATTGCAAAACCTTATTATACCGATAATGCTAACGGAGTAGATGGTTGGGTAAGAAGTGAAATGCAAAATTTGCCTCACAAAAAGGAAATGAGCAGAGAACTGGAACCTAGTTGGTTTCATAGGCCAGATGGAACGGTAGTGATGGTTTTTAGAGATCAAAATAATAGCTTTAAGAAATTGGCAGCAGTTAGCCTAGATAATGCTAGTACTTTCAGCACACCTATTTTAACAAATTTTCCAGATTCTAGAGCGAAACAAAGTGCTGGTAATTTACCTAGTGGCATGGCTTTCCAAGTAAATAATCCCTCGGGAAATAAAACTCGCGTCCCTTTGGTGGTTACGCTAAGCAAGGACGGTAAGTTGTTTGATAAAGCCTTCCTCATACGCAGCGGAGCAGAAGATCTGCAGGTTTTACGTAGCGAAGGACTTTACAAACGCATAGGTTACAGCTACCCGAAATCTATTGTTTGGAACGGTTATTTGTACGTGTCTTATGCCACTAATAAAGAAGATGTGGAGGTTAGTCGTATTCCTTTGAGTAGTTTAAGCTATTAGTTTTAGCAGATGCTGATATAATTTTTCGGTCGGCAAGCCCATCACGTTTGTGTAAGAACCGCTTAACTTTTCCACTACCGTTAGTCCGAACCAATCTTGTATGCCATAACTACCAGCTTTATCAAAAGGTTTACAGGTTTCAATATAATAATTGATTTCGTCGCTATTTAAAGCCCTACAGTGCACTTCAGTTTTGTCATAAAATGATGTCAGGTTGCCTTGATAATTGATACTAACGCCAGTGTAGACTTCGTGCTTCTTACCAGATAGTTTGCCCAACATTTCTCGAGCTTCCTGATGGTCTTTAGGTTTGCCTAATATCTCTCCATCAATTGCTACAATGGTATCTGCTGTAATAATCACTTGCTCAGGACTGGCTAAAAAAGCCTTTGCTTTCTTTTCGGAAATATAAACTGCTATTTCTGGAGCGCTAAGTTCTTCTGGATAGCTTTCATCGACCTCTTTTAGTTCAATTGAAAAATCCAGTCCCATTAAAGTTAAAAGTTCTTGTCTTCTAGGAGATTTGGAAGCAAGTATAATTGGCGTAGTCAGTTTAAGCATCTTAAAAAATTTGTGTAAAAATAACAAAAGCGACTGTTTTGCCGCTTTGTTTTTCTTTTTTTGATGAAATAGTTAGTTTCCAGCTGGACGCTCCTGACGCTCCTTCATTCTTTTCTCCATTTCGGCTTTTTGCTCATCAAGCATTGCCTTGTAGGTTTTCTTTTGATCGTCATTTAAAACAGCAGTTACTTTTGTTTCAAGTTCAGCACGTTGTTTTTGCATTTTCTCCATCATCGCCTGTCTATCGCCGCCACCTTGGTTCTCTTCACGCATTTTCTTTTGGGCATCAGCCTGTTCAGTAAAAATTGTAGTAAGCTTTGCCTTTTGATCATCAGATAATTTTAACTTCTCATCTAATTGCTTTACCCTAGCTTCAGGATTCATTCCCATACGGCCACCTGGACCACCGCCTGGTCTACCTTGTCCTGGCTGAGCTTGTGCAAATGCTACCATACCAAATAATAGCCCGCAAATCATCAATAATTTTTTCATCTTTTTTGTTCTAAGTTTTATGTTGTAATGTTTCCTCTTTGAGTAAAAAAACAAGCAGAAGTTTAACCGACGAAAAAGAATAAATTGTTAAATAATGTTAAGGAAAATGATTTGATGATTCAAGGATGGGATAATTCCCGCACCAGGGGTGATGCAAATTGAGTCATTTAACCGATTTCAACAAATAAACGGTTAGCCAAACTAGCTTTTATATAAAAATTACTTGCTTGCTTCTGCGGCAGTTGGCGTGTTTCTATGCCAATTTTGCTGTACTTTTAGTACTTTTTCTATCACATCCCTAACCGCAGTGTCGCCTCCTTTTTTTGGCGATACGTAATGGCTAATCGCTTTAATCTCTTCTGAGGCATCAGCAGGGCAGGCGGCTATGCCTACTAATTTCATAACTTCTAGGTCAGGAATATCGTCTCCCATATACAACACTTGTGATGGAGAAATATGATGCTGAACAATATAGTTATGGTAGATTGAGGCCTTATTTTCTACTGCTAAAAATACGTCAGCTATGCCCAAATTCTCAAAGCGCTTATTTAGTGCTGGGCCCTTACCTGCAGAAATAATACAAATTCGATAACCATTTTTAGCAGCCAGCTGCATGGCATAACCATCTTTGGCATTAAATGATCTCAGAAGCTCTCCGCTATCAGAAGCAAATAACTTGCCGTCGGTTAACACCCCATCAATATCGAACATGAAGGTTGTAATGTTCTTAAGGTTCTGTAACATTAGTTGTGGGCGGGTTTTGAGTTTTGGGATCAGACTTTTAACACCAAACCCTTAACTCGTAACTCAATTACTGATTATCTCTCCACTCGTAAACCCAAGCAGACTGAATTTGCTCTAAATGACCTTCAGTACATTGTTCTCTTGTGCCAGCAAAATTTGGTAATTCCAACACCCATTCAATCAGTTCGGTAAACCTAATTCTGTAGATTTTTTGCTCGTTAAAATCATCACCAAATTTCTCATAAAGCTCTAAGGCAATATCTTCAATGTCATTCCATTGAATTGGTAAGGCAAATTTATCGTTGTTCATTTTTGTAATTTGAAACGTTTTAAGGTTGAAATGTTGTAATTTGATTAACTGTATAACTGTCTAATCGGTTAACTGATTTTTGAAAACAGCCAAATCAATCGTAATTCGTAAATTTAAAATCGTAATTCGTCTAGTGTCCTAAAAATCCAGATTGATCTGGAATGGTAATTTCTATATCGCCATCTAAAACCACACACTGGCAAGCCAATCTTGAGGTAATTTTTGGTCTCACTGCACGGTCCACAAAATCTTCTTCTTTTTCAGAGATTTCTTGGATGTTATCCATTCCTTTAGTCACGTAAATATGGCAAGTACTACATCCGCAAACGCCTCCACAGTTGTGTTGTAACTTTATACTGTGATCTAAAACAACGTCTAAAACATCTTCTCCAGCCGCAATAGGAAGCTCAATAGGTTCTTTCCCTTCTTCTTCGAAATTTATCTTTAGTTTGAAAATACTCATAATTTGATGCAAAAGTAAGCAGCCAAAACTAAAAAACAGTATGATTTACCCTTTTTTAATCTGCTCGCTTAATAATTTATATATTGTTAACCATTCGGGATGTTGTGACAACAAGCCTTGGTGTTTTGTTAATGTCTGCTCATCATTTCTAATGGCAGGTCCAGTTTGTACGTTTACTGGCAAAGCGGTTTGTACTTTGTTGGCCGTTTCTGTAATCAGCGGACGTATCAAGTCAAAATCTAATTGATGTTGTGCTAATAGCTGTTGAGCAATTCCGTATAAGTAGTTTGGAAAATTACAAGCAAACACAGCGGCCAAGTGTAGAATTTTTCTTTGTTCGCTATCTACTTCGTAGTTGTGCTTACTTAACAGTGCGGCTAATTCTTTCAGCTTAACTAGGACTAACGAATTTTTAGCTTCCAAGCAAAGCGGAATATTGCTAAAATCTAACTCTTTAAGTTTAGAAAAAGTTTGCAACGGATAAAACACACCGCTATTTTCTAATTCATCTAGCGTAGATATTGAAGCTGCGCCAGAGGTATGTGCGACAATACCGTTATAACCTATTAAATTTGAAGCAACTTCGCCAATCGCATCGTCTTTTACGGCAATTAAAATAATATCACTTTTATCGGTAGCGAAATTTGCTAGTTCGCTCACAGCATTTGCATCAACTTCTTGTGCTAGTGTTAGTGCATTTTCAAAACGGTTAGACCAAATATTCAATACCTGCACATTTGCAGTTTTTAAAGCTTTGGCTAAATGTGTAGCAACATTTCCCGAACCGATAATGGAAACTATCATTACTCTGTTTTAAGCTCTTTTTTCCTTCTGAAGATTGATATTAAGAAACCAACTACCATCACAATCGTACCAATCCAATACAAGTTGATGTAAGGGAATTCGATAGATTTAAATACCAACCAATCTTTGGCTTGCTGAGGTTTCTCAAAAATCTGTAATTCAAAGCTATCTTGCTCTGGGATGATTTTTGTAAATCTAATCCTTAAACCAAGTTCATCAATTTTACGGGCAAAATCAAAAGTGTTATTTCCTTTAATTAAGAATAGTGGCTCTGCGTTATAAATTTTACCACTTACATTAATTTCTAAAGGTAAACTTACCGCGATATCCTCTTTTTCAATCTTTAAATCTTTAACTACTGGCTGTCTGTTTAAAGACTTCACTGTAAGCACGCCGCTACTAGTATGCACAGTATCACCAACTTTGAGGGAAACAATACGAGGAGCTTTGTAATTCTCTTCTTCCGTGTGTCCTTCGTGATCTTCATGTTCTTCTTTTTTCTGTGCAGCACTTGTAATGTGTGTGTAGATATCTTTGAACAGATAGTGTTTAGTGTCAGGAGAAGCAATTAAACCCATTTGTCCATTTTCTTGGATACTAGGGTTAACCATGAAATCTTCTTTTACTTTACCAGTTTCCTCGTCAATTACTCTGAAATTCAGTTTGTAAAAAGTATTAGGCTGTATGGTGGTATCGCTAATATAAGTAACGGTGTATTTGCCCATTTTCTTAGGCTCGTTCTTATATAGCATGATGTTTTCGCCCGGTTTAGCTGCTTTTTCAAAATCCTTAACAGGAATAAAATTAGTCTCGTTAATAGAGATTGATTTACTTGTAGCTGCGGCCACCAAAGCGCCAACTAATAAAATGGCAAAGCCGATGTGGGCAATTGCCGAACCAGCTAATTTACTGCCACGTTTAGTGAAGATACCTGTTAATAGTCTCGCATTTGCTAATACAGAAAAAATACAACTAAATGTAAGAATGATGTACATCAAGTTATTGTATATTTCAGTTAATAAAACAAATCCAGCGGTAATTACTAATGCAAATACGATAGAAGATATTAAGCTGCTATAGAATTTACGGGGGTCGGTACGTTTATATTTTAAAAACTGCGAGAAACCAGAAATTAATGCAATTAATACTGCAAACGGTGCCTGCCATTGGTTGTAAAATCTAACAGCATCTTTAATAGGTGCGTAGTTTGTACCAAATACAGCATTAAACACTGGAACTGAAGTAGCAAAAATGATATGGATACAAGAAACCGTTACCACAAGGGCACCGATGAACATCCAAAATTCACGAGAATAAGTTTCTTCATCTTTGTGTGTAATTGGTAATTCTTTCCATCTCCAAGCGACTGCAAATACGGCAATGCCTAAGAATGTAGCGATGTAAAAAATCAACTGACCAGACATTCCCAAATCGGTAAACGAGTGTACAGATGTCTCTCCTAAAATGCCACTTCTCGTTAAGAAAGAAGCATATAATACCAAAATGAAACTTACCAAAATCAATGCCATAGCCGTAAAATAGGCATGGCCTGTGTTTTTGTAGGCAATAATTACGTGTAGTCCACCAATTAAAGTTAACCACGGAATAATAGAAGCATTTTCTACTGGATCCCAAGCCCAAAAGCCACCAAAGTTTAGTGCTTCGTAAGCCCAAAAAGAACCCATAATAATTCCAGTACCTAAAATCATTACAGCAAAGGATACCCAAGGTAATACAGGTTTAACCCAATCTTTATAGCGTTTTTGCCATAAAGCAGCAATACCATAAGCAAAAGGAACGATCATGCTGGCAAAACCTAAAAATAGGGTTGGAGGGTGTATGACCATCCAATAGTTTTGTAATAGTGGATTTAAACCTTTGCCATCGGTAATATAAGTAAGATAGTTTCTGTAAGTTTCTGGGTCGGCGAAAATAGGTGCCATTTCCTTTAGGTTAACAGCATCTCTTAACAAGATAAATGGAGAAGAGCCTAGCGTAACTCCGAAGATATTTACGCCCAAGAGCATAGACGCTAAAAATGTTTGAGAAAGAGCAACTATGGTCATTACACCATTTTCCCATGATTTTGCTTTCCAAATTAAGATTATTCCTAAAAGCGCCTGCCAAAATGCCCATAGCCAAAAGCTACCTTCTTGCCCTTGCCAAAAAGCAGAAACAATGTAGTAAACGGGCAGTTCTTTAGAAGAGTGAGAATATACGTAGTTGTATTCGTTATAATGATTTAGAATTAAGTAGAATAGCGTACTACCTATGCCTAGAATACTAATTGCGTTAAGCCAATAACCAATTCTTCCTAGTTTAGTCCAAGAATGATCTTCTAGGTTTTTATTTTTAGTGGCAAAAAAATAAGCAATGGTAGAAAATAATGACGCACCAAATGAAAGTACGATGAAAAATTGGCCTACTTTGCCAGGAAGGAGGTTCTCTCCAATAAACTGAATATCCATTAAGATTTAGATTCTTTTGCGTATTTATTAGGCTCTTTAACTGTCCCGTCTTGGTTCACTTCAACCATGTTGTCATTATATTTAGAAGGGCATTTCATTAATATTTTAGAAGCATAGAAAGTGTTATTTTCCATTTTGCCAATTAATACGAGCTTTTCTGAGCGCTCAAAATCTTGAGGTTTAGAGCCATTAAGTACTACTTTGTTTACCACACCTTTTTCATCTTTCATAAAGAAGGCAAAATGATTTGGGTCTTTTGCAGCATCGTAATACATGCCTTTGCTTTTTTCCCAATGTCCCATCACATGTTCTTCTTTTTGTGATTCGGCAGCTTCGTTAAAATTAGAATAAGAGTCGGTATCAGCGTTTAAGCTAACTAAAAAACCAATGCATAATGCAATTGTAATTAGACCGATAATAGCACTTTTTCTCATTATTGATATAATTTATTTTTCAATTGTAATGAAGCTATCATGATTTTTGTTGACATCTTTTTTGAAATGTAAATCAATGATGGTCTCATGCGTACAGATTTTGGTGTGATTTAAAATACAGCGCAACAAAGATAGAAAAACATAAGAAGCTCAGCGATTTCGAGGGCTTTCTAATACATAACGTGACAATTAGTTGATAAACAAAAAAGCAAAG
>Ga0256901_1001399_pt1 | contig 12203 bp, 12 predicted proteins | sample MC6MC0689MT_FD_190200 | JGI IMG/M metagenome (GOLD analysis project Ga0256901, IMG submission 190200) | Metatranscriptome of enriched soil aggregate microbial communities from Iowa State University, Ames, United States - MC6-MC0689-MT... | ecosystem: Environmental > Terrestrial > Soil >... | reverse complement strand
GTAGCATTTTGCGTATTATTGCAGATAATTTTAATACCCTTATCAAATTATCATGGCACACAAGGCAGGTTTCGTTAGTATTATAGGTAAACCAAACGTAGGTAAATCTACACTGATGAACGCATTGGTAGGAGAGAAGTTGTCTATCATCACTCCGAAAGCGCAAACTACACGTCACCGTATATTAGGCATTGTAAACGAAGAAGAATTTCAAATTGTTTTTTCTGATACACCTGGTATTATTAAGCCGCTTTATGGTTTGCAAGATTCTATGATGTCTGCGGTAAGTGGCGCACTTAGCGATGCTGATTTAATTTTATTCGTAACGGATATCCACGAGAAGCATGATGAGAATGATGTTTTGGAGAAAATTACCAATACCACCATTCCTTTGGTAGTACTGTTAAATAAAATTGATAACGCAACACAAGAGCAGGTAGATGAAAAGTTTGCTTATTGGCAAGAGAAATTGAATCCGAAACACATTTATGCAATTTCTGCATTGCACCAATATAATCTGGAAGGCATTTTGCCAATGATTTTGGAGAATATTCCAGAGCATCCAGCATATTATGATAAAGAAGAATTAACCGACCGCAGTCAGCGTTTCTTTGTTTCTGAGATTATCCGCGAAAAGATATTTTTCAATTATAAAAAGGAAATTCCATATAGTACAGAAGTGATTGTTACTTCGTTTAAAGAAGAAGAAACCAAAAGTGGACCAATGATTCGCATCACTTCTGAAATAATTGTAGAAAGAGATTCGCAGAAGAATATTTTAATTGGTACAGGTGGTGCTATGCTTAAAAAAGTTGGCATGGAAGCTAGAAAAGACATTGAGAAGTTTTTAGATAGCAAAGTATTCTTAGAAACTTTTGTGAAAGTAATTCCCGACTGGAGAAGTAAAAAGAACTACCTAAAGAATTTCGGCTACGACAGTTAAATTAGCTGATTAGCGAATTTAATAATGAGCTAATGTTGTCTGCAAATCTGTGGGTGCTATTCGCTTTGTTCCTTATTCCTTACACTTTAATCAAAAATTAAGCGTACTTTTGCAAGTTCAAACCCTAAATAGGGGTTTTAGCGAGTTATGGTTTTAAAGAGTCTTGCCATTTGGCGATGAAATTTGAGACTGTAAATCCAAAATCGTAAAATCAATATGAGTAATATTATCGCCATTGTAGGCCGACCAAACGTAGGCAAATCAACCCTTTTTAACAGATTAACAGAAAGTCGCAAGGCTATTGTTGACGATTTTAGTGGTGTTACCCGCGACAGACATTATGGTAAAGCAGAATGGACAGACAGAGAATTTACTGTAATTGACACCGGTGGTTACGTAGCAAATTCTGAAGATTTATTTGAAGTTGCTATTCGCGAACAAGTCGTGATCGCCATCGAAGAAGCTACAGTAATCATTTTCATGGTTGACGTAACTACTGGCATCACCGATTTGGATGATGATATTGCCGATTTACTGCGCAAAGGTAAAAAGCCAGTATTTGTGGTGGTAAACAAAGTAGACAACACAGCTTTAGAAAACGAAGCTTCTATTTTTTATAGCTTTGGTTTAGGCGAAATTCATACCATTTCTTCAATGACTGGTTCTGGTACTGGAGATTTGTTAGACGAAGTAATTAAGCATTTTGAAGATATTCCAGAAGAGGAAAATACCTTGCCTAAAATTACCATTGTAGGTAGACCAAACGTAGGTAAATCGTCGTTAATTAATGCCTTAATTGGTAAAGACAGGAATATTGTAACACCAATTGCAGGAACAACGAGAGATTCTATTCATATCCATTACAACCAGTTTGGCCATGAATTTATGTTTATCGATACTGCAGGTTTACGTAAGAAAACCAAGGTTAAAGAGAACATCGAGTTTTACTCGGTAATGCGTACCATTAAGGCTCTAGAAGATTCTGATGTGGTGATGTTGATGCTAGATGCACAAGAAGGTATAGAATCGCAGGATATCAATATTTTCCACCTAGCAGAGAAGAACAAAAAAGGTATCGTAATTTTAGTGAATAAATGGGATTTAATTGAGAAAAACAATAAAACCATTAAAGAGTTCGAAGAGCAAATTAAACTGAAGTTACAGCCATTTACTGATGTTCCTATTATTTTTATATCGGTTTTAAACAAGCAAAGAATTTTCCAATCTATCGAGAAAGCGCTCGAGGTTCAAAAGAACAGAAGCAAGAAAATTCCTACTTCTAAACTTAACGATGTATTGTTGCCAATTATCGAGGCATACCCGCCGCCAGCATTAAAAGGCAAGTACATCAAGATTAAATATATTACGCAAATCAACGGAGTTGCGCCAATGTTCGCATTCTTCTGTAATTTGCCACAGTACATTAAGGATCCGTACAAGCGTTTTATAGAGAACAAACTCCGCGAAAATTTCGATTTTTCTGGGGTGCCGATTCAAATTTTCTTCAGACAGAAATAGCACTCGCAATTTTCTCCTCAGGGAGAACCGTAGTGAAACGGAGCTCATTGATACCAAAACAAATTAATTAAATATCAATAGATGCCCGAAGGGTAGAGAGGGTTTTTGAAAATCAAAGACTGTAGTTCTTGGCTACGTCGGTCCTGCTGCACGCTTTAATATTTTTGTTGGCAACTCCTGCCATAATGAACTTATTGCAGGAGCTGTCATGGCTACAGATGCTTCGATGACTTGTCCCGGTTATTCGGGAAACTCAGCATAACACGTAACTCTAATAGAAGTTCAACAAAAATATATCCGCTGTCATCAGGTTTATTTTACGCAAAGCTATGCTGCTATGAAGGTTTCCTTTGCACAAGCTTAGGTTAATAGCCCTTATTATAGCGGCATCTTCAAGCGAGCGTTAGCGAGATTGAAATACAGCGGAAAGAAGGACTAACTTTGATCTTATCGCTACAGCTCCGCTTCAGAAGATGTTTAAATTGATGTCACCACTTCGAGGTTTTAAAATGACTGATAAAACCCATAATAATATCAGTCCGTCGGACTTATGTTAATAGACAATTCTTAATTTTACGCTATGCAAAATTCTATTCAGGTTGTAAACAGTACGTCAAGCGATATCGATACCATTTTCGATTTTTATGATTTGGCTATTGAGCATCAAAAGAAAGTTTCGCCAAAGCAATGGCAAGGTTTTAACCGAGATTTGGTTCAACAAGAAATTGCAGAGAACAGGCAATACAAGATCTTAGTTGATGGAGAAGTAGCGGCAATATTTGCCCTAACTTATAGCGACCCGCAAATTTGGTTAGGTAAAGACGGCGAAGCTGCAATTTACATTCACAGGATTGTAACACATCCCGATTACCGTGGCTATGGTTTTGTAAAAGTGATCGTAGAATGGGCGAAAGAGTTTAGTAAAACAACTCTTTTAGACTACATCCGCATGGATACTTGGGCAGATAACGAACGTTTGTTAAAATATTACACAGGCTGCGGGTTTAATCACGTAGGTGAGATAAGAATAGGAGCAGACAGCGGATTACCTAAACATTACGAGGGTATTACTTTGAATTTGTTCGAAATAAAGTTGTAAGGGTAACTGTTTAAATTGTTTAATTGGTTAACTGAAAAACTGCAAACTGCAACTAAACTGACCCCTGATACCTAACCCCTGACTCCTTTACGTTTACGCTCTCGTATCGTTGCCGTGATAAATGCTTTGGTAGCTGTCGTAACGTGAAGGTTCAATTTCTCCTTCTTCTACAGCTGCAATTACCGCACAGCCAGGTTCATTAATGTGTCTACAGTTGTTAAACCGGCATTGATTCAGCCTATCTCTCATTTCCACAAAAAAGTGGCTCAATTCTTCTTTTTCGATGTCTACAATGCCCAATTCTCTAATTCCTGGCGTATCTATCAAATAGCCACCAAAAGGTAATTGGTGCATTTCGGCAAAGGTAGTGGTATGCTGACCTTTATCGCTCCATTCGCTAACTTCTCCAGTTTTAAGCTCGAAGTTTGGTAAAATGGCATTGATTAAGCTAGATTTTCCTACACCTGAATGCCCAGAGAATAATGTGGTTTTGTCTTTTAATAAAGCCTCGATTTCAGGAATATTAGTGCCTTCCAAAGCAGAAACTTCGTAGCATGGATAGCCAATCTGTTCGTAAATCAACTTATAGTCTGCCAGTATAGCTAAGCCATCTTCGTTATAAATGTCTAGCTTATTAAAAATTAAGCAAGTGGGAATGCCATAAGCTTCGGCAACAACTAGAAAACGATCTATGAAACCAAGAGAGGTACGTGGAGAAGCCAGCGTAACAATCAAAAAAGCTTGGTCTAAGTTTGCGGCAATAATTTGCGATTGCTTGCTCAGGTTAATAGATTTTCTAATAATGTAGTTCTTGCGGTCGTGCAGTTTATGGATTACGCCAGTATCAGCATTAGGTTCTAGCTCGAAATCTACTTGATCGCCAACAGCAATTGGGTTGGTGGTTTGTATCCCTTTAATTCTGAACTTCCCTTTGATACGACAAGCGTAAGTAGTGCCGTCTTCGGCAGATACTTGATACCAACTTCCTGTAGATTTAATGACTAATCCCTGCATATTTTGAGTAAAGGTAGCGTTGAAAGTTGAAAGTAAAAAGTAAAAAGTTGCATAGGTCTCAGCGATATTATTTTCTCTGCCTTTTGGAGAGAGATGCCGAAAGGCAGAGAGGGCTCAATTAAACAAAAATGCCCCAACAATTTGTCGAGGCATCTTCTTTAATTTTGTTATTTCTTATTCCGAAAAATCGAAAGTTTCCATAAACTTAGTGGTAAAATTACCAGCTCTGAAATTAGGATCTTTCATTAATTTTAAGTGGAATGGAATGGTAGTTTTAATGCCTTCAATCACAAATTCGCTTAAAGCACGCTCCATAGTGCAAATTGCTTCTTCTCTGGTCTGTGCAACACAAATCAGTTTAGCAATCATCGAATCGTAGTTAGGAGGGATTTGATAACCTGCATAAACGTGTGTATCTACACGCACACCATGACCGCCTGGAGAATGGAAATTAGTTATTCTTCCCGGTGATGGGCGGAAATTGTTAAATGGATCTTCAGCATTGATACGGCACTCAATAGCGTGCATATCTGGCGTATAGTTTTTTCCAGAAATAGGAATGCCCGCAGCTACTTTAATCTGTTCTTTAATTAAATCGAAGTTAATTACTTCTTCTGTAACTGGGTGCTCCACTTGGATACGCGTATTCATTTCCATGAAGTAGAAGTTACGGTGTTTGTCTACCAAGAACTCCACTGTTCCTGCTCCTTCGTAATTAACAGCTAAAGCACCTTTAATGGCAGCTTCACCCATTTTTTCACGCAGTTCGTCTGTCATAAAAGGAGAAGGAGCTTCTTCAACTAATTTTTGGTGACGACGTTGGATAGAACAATCTCTTTCTGACAAGTGACAAGCTTTACCAAACTGATCTCCGATAATTTGGATTTCAATGTGGCGAGGATCTTCGATATATTTTTCTAAGTATAATCCGTCGTTACCAAATGCAGCGCCAGATTCTTGACGAGCACTGTCCCATGCATTCTCAAATTCTTCGTCTTTCCAAACTACACGCATACCACGGCCACCACCACCAGCTGTAGCTTTTAAAATTACTGGATAGCCTACTTCGTTAGCCAATTTTAGGCCTTCTTTTACACTTTCCAATAAGCCCTCAGAACCTGGGATGGTTGGTACACCAGCTATTTTCATAGTTTCTTTGGCAGAGGCTTTATCGCCCATACCATTAATTTGCTCTGGTGTAGCACCTATAAATTTAATTCCGTAATCACGGCAAACCGAAGAAAACTTAGCATTTTCTGATAAGAAACCGTAACCTGGGTGTATGGCATCTGCATTAGTTAATTCTGCTGCAGATATAATGTTAGGGATACTTAAATAAGAATCTTTGCTTGGCGGTGGGCCAATACAAACAGCCTCATCAGCAAAACGTACGTGTAAACTCTCTCTATCAGCTGTAGAGTAAACCGCCACTGTTTTAATGCCCATCTCCTTACAGGTACGGATAATACGCAAAGCGATTTCGCCCCTGTTGGCAATTAATATTTTTTTAAACATAATTTCTCTATAACTAGCTAATTAGCTAATTGATTAATTTGCTAACTAAATAGGTTCAACTAAGAATAATGGTTGGTCGTACTCTACTGGAGACGCATTGTCTACTAAGATTTTAACGATACGGCCAGAAACTTCACTTTCAATTTCGTTGAATAATTTCATTGCTTCGATGATACAAACTACTTTGCCTGTACCTATTTCGTCACCTACGTTTACGAACGAAGGCTTTTCCGGGCTAGCAGAACGATAGAAAGTACCAATCATTGGAGATTTTATCGTAATGTATTTAGAGGTATCTTCTGTTGCTGTTGGAGCCGCTGGTGCTGCGTTGCCTGCTGCTGGTGCGGTAGCCGCTACTGGCGCTGGTGCTGCTGCAACAGGTGCTGCAGTAGGTATAGCTGCATTTACATAAACAGGGGCTTGGTTAGTTTTAATGGTAATCTTGAAGTTCTCTTGTTCTAAAGAAACTTCATTTACTCCTGATCGAGAAACAAATTTTATAAGTTCCTGAATTTGTTTGATATCCATTCTCTTGTTGTTATGTTAAATAATTGTTGTGTCTTGTTTGAATTAGCAAAGTTAAGGTTTTTATTAGTTTTTTAGGTCTTCGGTTTTTTTGTTGTTTAGTGTAATATCGTTTACTAAACAGTTAATCATCTAATCAACCAAAAAACTAACTGTTATAAGCCCATTTAAGGTAAACGGAACCCCAAGTGAAACCGCCACCAAAAGCTGCTAGAATAATGTTATCACCTTTTTTTAATTGGCTTTCCCATTCCCATAAACATAATGGAATAGTACCATTAGTGGTATTTCCATAACGTTCAATGTTGATCATTACTTTCTCTGAGTCTACACCCATTCTAGAGGCTGTGGCATCGATAATACGTTTGTTGGCTTGGTGTGGCACTAGCCATGCTACATCATCAGCAGAAAGACTATTTCTTTCCATAATTTCTGCAGCCACATCTGCCATGTTGGTTACGGCAAATTTAAATACCGTTTGTCCTTCTTGGTGCGCATAATGTTCTTTAGCATCTATACTTTCATGGCTTGCGGGTCTTACAGAACCACCAGCTTTCATGCCTAGAAATTTACCTCCAGCGCCATCAGTTCTTAAGATAGAATCTTGTAAGCCTAAGCCTTCTTCGTTAGGTTCTAAAAGTGCGCAGCCACAACCATCACCAAAAATGATACAAGTGGTACGGTCTTCGTAGTTAATAATAGACGACATTTTATCGCCACCTACTACCAGTACCTTTTTATGTTTGCCAGATTCGATAAACTGAGCACCTGTAGTCAGTCCGAAAAGGAAACCAGAACAGGCAGCTTGTAAATCGTAGCCCCAAGCATTTACTGCACCAACCTTATTGGCAAGTACGTTAGCTGTAGCAGGAAACGTGAAATCTGGCGTAGTAGTACAAAAGATAATCAAATCAATTTCTTTTGCATCAATACCTCTTTTTTTCAAAAGGCCATTAACTGCAGGTACTGCCAAATCAGACGTGCCTAAACCTTCGCCTTTTAATATTCTGCGCTCTTTAATACCTGTTCTAGATGTGATCCATTCATCAGATGTGTCTACAAGACTTTCTAGCTCTTGGTTGGTTAACACATAATCTGGAACATAACCATGAACTGCAGTAATAGCAGCGTGAATTTTACTCATTATTATTTTGTATTTAATTAACGGAATGCAGCTTGTATTTTGCCAACTAGTCCACTATTAATCATATCCCTAGACTGGAATATCATATTTTTTACAGCTTCTGGGCTCGATATGCCATGGCCTATTAAAACTGGTGCATTTACGCCAAGTACTGGGCTACCACCATAATTTTCATAGTTAAAGCGGTCAAAAAACTCATCTTTCAATCCTTTTTTGATGGTCAAAACGTAAAACGATTCAGCCAATTTCAGCATAATGTTTCCTGTAAAACCGTCGCAAACAATTACGTCAGCTTTGTCATTAAACAAATCTCTACCTTCCACATTGCCAACAAAGTTGAAAGAAGCTTTTTCCTTCATTAAGCGGTGACTAGCTAAGGTAAGCATATTACCTTTTTCGTCTTCTTCGCCAATGTTCATCAAAGCCACTTTAGGGTTTTCAATTTGCATTACCGATTCTGCGTACAAGCTACCCAAAACACCAAATTCCAAGAGGTTGTCTGGCTTACAATCTGCATTGGCACCAACATCTAAAAGCAAGCCAACGCCGCCCTTTAATTTAGGTACAATAGTACATAAGCAAGGTCTAGAAATGCCTGCAATTGGCTTAACGCTAAATACAGCGCCCACCAACATTGCGCCAGAATTACCTGCGCTTGCAAACGAATCTATTTTGCCTTCCTTTAACAATTGGAAGCCAACAGAAATGCTAGAATTGGGTTTTTGAAGAATTGCTTTTGTCGCATGTTCGCCCATACCAATAACTTCTTCGGTATGCACGTATTCGAAGTGATCCGGATTGAATCCTTGCTCAGAAAGTAGCGGTTTAATCTGCTGTGTATCACCAATAAGCACTAAATGCTGATCGGCAGACAGGGATTGATGGGCAGCTATTGCTCCCAAAACAATTGCTTTGGGAGCATAGTCTCCACCCATAATATCGAGACCTATTTTCATAGTAAAAAATCTTTTGTGATAAAGCTTAAAGCTTTTATTTCTATTAGGCTAAGTTAATCTTAAACTAACGGAAAACACAAAAATTTTTCAGAAAATTAACCTATCGAAGTGTTTTCTATAACTAATTTACCGTTGTAGTAAAGATTACCATCAACGTTGTAAGCTGTGTGTGGAATGTGTACCGCACCAGTAGTTTGGCAAGTAGTTAATGAAGGCGCTTCAGCTTTATAGTGCGTTCTTCTTTTATTTCTTCTTTGTTTAGAAATCTTGCGTTTTGGATGTGCCATTACTTGATTTTTTTAATTGCTATTTTAATTTTTTCAATGCTTCCCATCGTGGGTCGTCACTTTGTTCTTCTTGTTCATCGTTGCCTACGGCTAGCTTATCTAAAGTGCTTAGCATTTGCTCGTCGCAGGTTTTGCCAGCTTGCTCACATTTGTTGATGAAAGGTACAGCCACGGTAATGAATTCATAAATCAATTCAGAAACGTCTATTGCGGTCTCTTTTCTTGGTAGAACAATGATTTCTAAATCTTCGATCTCATCTTCTTCTACCGCTTCAGCAAATTTTACAATCTGTCTTTCGTTTAATTCAATTGGCTGGTCAAAGTCAGACAAACAAGTGTCGCAAGTGAGTTTTATTGTTCCCTCAGCGTGGAAACCCAAAATCAACATTGTTTCTTGTTTATCTAGTTCAACTTTTGCTTTAAGCGTTCCATCTTTTACCAAAGAATGCTCAAAGGCATCAAAAAAGCTTTTATCAATATCGAATTCGAATTGATGCTTTCCCAATTTTAAACCTGTAAAGGGGATAGAAAATTGTTTTAATGCTTTCAATTGTAACTAAATTTTAGCCTGCAAAGGTATGAATTATTTTTTGATTAGAAAATATTTTTAGAAAAATGAGGAGTAGAATTTTTAGCTTAAATCCAATAGTTTAAAGATTTGGAAAACAATGCTGGCATATCTTGGCAAAACCAGTCCTTCTTTACGCTACACTACATCCTCGTTCCTCGTCTTTCGTGTTCACTTCAATAAGGTTTAACTAACTACATTGGGATTTTATGGCTAAGCTTTTTAAGCACCGAAAAATAATTTCATTTAATCTTAAACTATGTAGATGTTAAACTGTCACACCAAACAACCAAACAACCAAACAACCAAACAACCAAAAATGAAAATAGCTCTAATTGTTATTTTATTATTCGCAACCAGTTTTATGGTTAAGGCCCAACATCAAAAAGTTCCAGATACAGCAGGCTATCGTATTATTCAAGAAAATAAAAAGGCGTTTCCAAAATTCTACAAGATGTTTCATCAGTTATTAGAAAATGAACCGTTGTTGAAAAAAGTTGCTTTCATTAATAAGAAAGACAAGGGGCCAGGTTTTGCGAATCCAGATGGTACAGTGACACTAGATTTAGATTTCTTCATCAATAAGAAACCTGGGTTTGATGATAACCGCTTAGTTGTGATCATGTACCACGAAGTTGGGCATCTGCATTATTACAACAACATACCAAAAGGAAAACGAAATTTAGCAGATAGCGAAAAGGCTGCTTTTGAATATTCCTTACAAAAAACAAAAGAAATGGCTTTAAATAACGATTGTTTGCCTTTAAGTAAGGGGCTGTATTTTATGCTACAGCGCAGCAAAAGCAATGAAATTAGCGACCCTCATGTAAGAGCATTGAAGCGTATGGTATCCGAGCCGCTTTATACAGAATATGTTGCTTTTCAGAAGGAGAGGTGTAATTAAGAAACTAAGTTATTTAAAAATCGAGATGTGTTTTAGTAAATGAACTTGCTCTATTCCTTTTGTTAAGTCATTATATTCTTTAATTTCCAACGGGTAATATTTATCTAAAATCTCTTTATCCTTACATACTGGATGATATAAAGATTTTACGCTTTCTGTAACCCAAAATTCTTTATAATATTTGAAACTACTAATGTATTGTAGAAACTCCTTCTCAGAATTGCTGATATCTTCGTTAAACGGTTCTTCTTCTTTTTTGTAACTGAATATAACTTTGAAGCAACTATATCCGCTTATAGTTCTCTTTTCGTCCCTAAATTCTTTTATTGAGAAATCTCTGTTTTTGCTGTATTTAAAAGGCTCTGACTCTCCTTTTGTTTCTAAGGTGTCAGTTTTAATGATGAGAGTGGTTGTCGATTTTGCTGGATCTATTAAGGTGAAAAAATCACCTTTTGAAACTCCGTTTTGCATTGCTGTATATTGTATTACCGAATTTTTATAGATGTAGCTATGGTCTATTTTAGATTTTTTTTGTTGTAAAAGTTCTGGTAGAATGGAGCTTAACGTATCCGTAACTAGTTCAAGCTTGTTAGTATCGATATCATCTTTAATAGCTAGTTTTTCTTCTTTTATTGCATTTTTTAATTTTAGTATCATTTTCTTAGTCATCTCATTATATGACTTCATTGCGAGTTTTTGATCAGTAATAATTTCACTAGAGGTAAATGTGATTTTCCCTTTAGTAGGCGTAAAACTCTCCTGTTGAGCAACAGTTGAAATGCTTATGAAGAAGAAAGCAATAAAAAAGATGTTTGTTAATTTACTTGCCATCTTAGGTTATTTTAATTCGCATCATCCTTTATATCACCAGCAGTTTCTACAATTTTACCGCCAGTTCTTAATTGGTTACGTAACAAGTTTTCTTGTTCTCTTCTGTTTTTGACAATGTGGATAGCTGCAAAAAGTGCTTCCATAAATGAAGTTGCGTCTGCTTCGCCTTTGCCAGCAATGCCATAACCTGTGCCATGGTCTGGAGAGGTACGCACAAATTTCAGCCCTGCGGTATAATTTACACCAGTTTCAAAGGCAATGGTTTTGAAGGGGATTAATCCTTGATCATGATACATCGCTAAAACAGCATCAAATTGTTTGTAGGTGCCGTTGCCGAAGAAACCGTCAGCTGGGTATGGACCAAAACAGATAATACCTTTGTCGAAAGCTTCTTGGATGGCTGGAGAAATGATTTCTGCTTCTTCGCTACCTAGCAAACCATTATCGCTAGCATGTGGATTTAACCCCAGCACTGCAATTTTTGGTTTCTCTATCCAGAAATCCTTTTTTAAACTATCGTTAATTAACTGTAGCTTTTTGACAATTTTCTCTTTAGTAATGGTTGTTGCCACTTCTGTTACCGGGATATGGCCCGTAACCACGCCAACACGTAAAACATCACTCACTAAGAACATCAAAACATCGTTGCTACCGCTTCTTTCTTGTAAATATTCGGTATGGCCAGGAAATTTGAAATCAGCAGATTGGATGTTGTTTTTGTTTATAGGTGCTGTAACCAAAGCGTCAATTGCACCACGAACTAAATCATCAGTGGCTTTTTGTAAAGATAGGAAAGCGTATTTTCCACCAGTTTCGTTGGCCACACCTAATTCAATCTTCACATCTTCTTCCCAGCAATTAATCATGTTGGCTTTATGGGCTACTGCAGCTTCTGCGTT
>Ga0256901_1001398_pt1 | contig 12212 bp, 18 predicted proteins | sample MC6MC0689MT_FD_190200 | JGI IMG/M metagenome (GOLD analysis project Ga0256901, IMG submission 190200) | Metatranscriptome of enriched soil aggregate microbial communities from Iowa State University, Ames, United States - MC6-MC0689-MT... | ecosystem: Environmental > Terrestrial > Soil >... | reverse complement strand
GTTTCTGTTATTAATTTTAAAGCGGCACGTCCGATGCGGCCAAATCCATTAATAGCTATCTTTTTCATAACATTTCTTTTAATTCTGTTTATATTTTTTTCTATTTGATGTACTGTCTAAGTTCTTCTATTTTCCGATAAAAAAGATTGACATTGGTCAAGAAATTCCCTTTGTTAATGTCACTTAGTAGTTTTTACTGATTATTAAACTGTCCATAGTTTTATGGCTAGGGTGATGGAAGTATTGGAAAGTCGCTGTTCAGGAAAAACCAGATAGCTTCAGCTATTCGCAACTGTGATCTTTCATAATAATGTAAGTTTAAGAAATAAATGGGATGCCGAGAGTATCCGAAGTAGTCATGTATTGCTGTTGATAACCGTACTATTAACCTTAGTGGGTGTTCATTGTTTCAATAATAATTGAAGTTTTTATGTTTTCATCTGCTGAGTTTGTGAAAGAATTAATTAAAAGGTTTCAGCAACCAAAGACGATATGCTTGGTGAAGATTTTGCCTTTTCAATCACCCTACAGATGGGAGGTACAAAGATTTATCCAAAATCTACATAAGCACGGAATATTAGTTAATATTTAATGTCTCTCCATTTAATGCTAATATCGCTATAGAAGCAGTCCCCATCAGCTGCACATTGAGTAAGGATGATATCTCAATACGCGTATGCTTTGACAGGCGATTGATGCTGAATTCGACGACAGCGGCCTGAATCTGAGGTAGCAGTATCTGTCCGATTCTTGCACCATGTCCGCTAATAATTACTTTTTCCGGATTGACAATATGTATTAGAGTAGCGATACCCTTTCCTAGCATATAGCCAATCCGGGAGAAGGAATTAATCGCCAGTTGGTCACCATCTATAGCAGCTTCCATCAATTGGTCAATTGTGATTTTTCGTTCCCGTTGGTACAGCTTGCCAAGTATTGATACCTCTCCAGCATCAAGTTTTAAACTGGCACACTCAATCGCAGCTAGAAGAGATGCTTCAACCTCGAGGCATCCCTTTTTTCCACATGAACACAGTTTATTTTGATCCGACAGCGGAATGTGACTAAACTCTCCAGCGAATCCAACACTACCTCTAAATAGTTCATTTTTTAAAATCATGCCCATGCCGACTCCCCAATTGAGATTGATGACCAATGCGTTTTCAGTATCCTTGGCTTTGCCAAAATTATGCTCCGCAATGGCGATAGCTGCAGAATCATTTTCGATATAAGCAGGACGTTTCAGATGCTGCTGAATTATATCTCTTATATTAAAAAGAGGATGTTGTTCACAATAGGATGTATTTATACCTTTGGCCGAATTAACGAAACCTGGCATAGTAATTCCCACAATTAGTATTCTTGCGGCCAATTGATCCGCTAAATAATGATCAATTCGTTCTAAAATTCTTACATGTAGATTGCTGTCCAATTGTAGGTTTATTGTTTCCTGTGAGGATTCTTTTATGATGTTATTTGAAAGATCCAATAAAGTGATGGTGAAGCTATATTGATCAATGGTAATAGCCAATATAAGAGGTAGATCCCTTCCGTTCAACGAATAATTAGTTGCTCTACGTCCTCCGGTTGATGGTGCAAGGCCTTCACAAGTGATGATTTTTTTTTCAAGAAGATACTGGATACTATTGGTGGTATTAGGTATACTTTTCCCTATTTTTTTGCTGAGTTCAGCGATAGACAGTGTACCTGAAAAATAGAGTGTTTTAACGATGACCTGATATAATGGATTCATATTTAGCTTTAGGTAAGTGATTGTATATTGCATTGAATACCTATATGGTTTGAAATGCGCATGACTATGATTAAATTCTAGTTCGGCGAACCAATTACGCTGTAGGCAATAGTAAATACGAGTCTGTTTATATTCGGTATAACGTAGATCTCATTATGGGAGAAGACAGGTAAGACTATTTTTAGGGGGCTCAGCAACATAAATAAAGTAAGTTTTAGCAGCTTGTTGAACTATTAAAAGAATCCTTCAAACTTATTTTATCCGAGGTCAACTATAATGCCAACGTCAAAAGGCCAGTTTAAAGCATGTTTCCTTTATTTTCTCATATAAGATGTCCGAAAACGGACATTAATACTTTTGAATCGTACGATAATGGTACACAACTCCAGGCAATACAATTAATATCAAAGCTAGCCAGTTGTATATTACCAAAAGAGAGGGGAAGCTCAAAAGGCGTTTTAGATCCGAAAAATTTCTAAATGAGAAATTCCCATAATTGTGTACATTGCGTCTTATAACCTATAAAAATCAATAGATGAATTTAAGAGAAGCAAGAGTGTCGGATATTCCACAGATGCAAGTAGTTAGAAATGCTGTAAAGGAAAATCCATTATCGGATCCAGGTCTAGTAACTGATCAGGACTGTGAAGATTTTATAATGAAAAGAGGCAAAGGATGGGTGTTTGAAATTAACAATAACATTGTTGGTTTTTCAATAGTGGATCTGGCTGAGCATAATATTTGGGCATTATTTGTACATCCGGAATATGATAAACGGGGAATAGGGAAACAGCTACACGATATTATGCTGGACTGGTACTTTAATCAAACAGCGCATACAGTATGGCTGGGAACCGCACCCGGTACGCGAGCAGAACGTTTTTACCGAAAAGCCGGGTGGAAGGAAATCGGAACTCATGGTAAAGGTGAAATCAAATTCGAAATGCCTTTTGAAAAATGGAAGGAGTCGGCGGTTTAAAGGTTTTTGGTCAGTTCGTAGCTATTCCAACTCAATGAACAAAAAGCGCCGCTTTAAACCAAGTGGCGCTTTCTATTATTTATTTGAGAAGCTAATCTTCCCTTATCGCAGTTTCGTCTTTTAAGATCAGGTCTGCAATTTCATCTTTCCGTTTGAAGCGTACGCCCTCGTGCTGCTGCATGTAACGGATAATCTGTTCGATGGCATTCACCATTTGCGGTGTTCCGCCAATTCTGTCATGAAAACTGATCGACAGCTGCCTGCGTTTGGTTTCAGCTTCTTGATAAAGTTGATCAAATTCCATTTTAACCTGCCGTGCAAATTGATCGGTTGAATAATGTTCAACAGCAATCAATTGGATATCGTTGCAGCGAAGTGTGTAAGGTATTACAGCAAAGTCCTTGTCTTTTACTTTGATTATAAAAGGCTCATCCCTGCTCAGATCATCAATATGATATTTGAAACCCAATTCCTGTAGAATATTTAGCGTATTCTCGCCACGTCGCAACCAGTTGGCGTTATAACCCACGGGACGAACTCCAGTTGACTGCATAATGGCTTCTATGCCATCCTGTATAAATTTCTTTTCCTCCTCATAAGGCAGATTATATTGTTTGCTCCAGTTCATCCCATGTGCTGCCGCTTCGTGACCTCTTTCGACAATTTCTTTCGCCAGTTGCGGGTTGTTGAGTACAGCAGAACCGACCATATGTGACGTAACTTTGACTCCAAGCTTGTCCCAGATATCAAGCATTCTGGGAATACCTTCCTTATAGCCGTATTGGTACCAGGTTTTGGCAGGAAGATCTTTAAAGCCCTTGTCCATGTTTTGTGGGAATGGGCTTTCTGCATTGTCGGGCTGTCCGCCAGATTCAAACTGCATGGAAATAGAGACGATCAAGCGGGAACCGTCGGACCATTTGGAATTAGGTTTTACGGGAGATTTGTCTTGGAGATTACCTTGGCTATTTGTAAAGGGCAATATGCTCAACGTACCAAGGGCTCCGGTTTGTTTAATAAATGTGCGTCTTGTGGTCATGGATTAAATTATTATAGATTGAAAAGTTTATCTAAAGCCCAAGAGTTGCTCTGGACAAATTGTAGCAGCAGGGCAAAGAAAGCAAGGTGCAGTAACTGAGAGGGAATGGCTTCCCAGTTCTCAATCATGGCTGTACCAAAAAGCAGGATCAGCAATACTCCTGCTCCCATGATTAGTGCAGGTTTTGTAAACAAACCAATCAATAGACACAGGCCCACTGTGGATTCTGCCACAGGTAACACATAGCTAAACGGTAGTACCATAGCCTTTGGCAAAAGGGATTTTTCAAAACTGGCGATCATCCATTGACTGAAAGTGTTTAATTTAGACAGCCGTACAAGACCGTGTCCAAACATACTGATGGCAATGCCCAGCCGAAGGAGTAAGAAAACTGTTGTATCCATTATCTTATTTTAATTTGATGATTCAAAATTGCATCAATCTACTGTCTGAAATCGGTATCTTTGGAGGTATTATCGGTAAAAAACTAGGATGAAGTTAAAAACATTGCATAGGCCTTTTGAAATCGAGCTGCTCACATTAGATGAGTATACTGCCGTTCCTCATAAAAATACCTATTTCGAAATGGTTTTTATTTTGGAAGGAAGTGGTGTTCAGATTATCAATGAGCATGAGCTTCCTTATGACAGCGATAAGCTTTTTTTAGTTTTCCCACAGGATTCGCACTCCTTTCGTATAGGATTAACAACGCGCTTCTTCTTTATTCGATTTAATGAAAGCTACTTAAAAACTCAGCATAGAGAATGGGTACAGAAGCTTGAATACATCTTTTACAATCATGACCATTTGCCTGGCTGTATTCTTAAAACAGTTACTGATAAGCCAATGGTAAGAGCCTTGGCTGAGGCCCTGTTAAGGGAACAGCAAAATGGAGGCCCCCATCATCAGGAAGTTATCCAACAGTTGCTGAACACTGTCATCTCCATCGCTGCAAGAAATATTGCATCCGTTCAAACGGCATATCCTTATCAACCATCTCATCCATTGTCAATGCTTGGATATGTACATCAAAATATTAAACGGCCAGAGGCACTAAAGATCGAGGAGCTAGCTTCCTATTTTCATTTGTCGCCAAACTATGTGGGGGAGTATTTTAAAAAGGAGACGGGGGAAAGTCTGCAAAAGTATATCCGCAGTTACAGGCTCCACATGATTGAAGCAGCCCTTATACATACAAACAAGCGAATTAGCGAAATCACGCTAGACTTTGGATTTACGGATACCAGCCACCTCAACAAGATATTCCATCAAGAATATGGGGTAAGTCCCACAACTTTTAGGAAAAGACTACTCGAAAAAAATGGGCATTTATAAATCCATGTGAAACCCTTGCCTTATTGTAGATATCAGACTTTTTGGTCTCTCACGCGTACAGCTTATATCCCTTGTTTTCCTCCGATAGTCTCCGTAGCACCATTCTTTTGCTATAGATATCAAAACAAAAGAATAGAGCAAATCAATAAAATTCCATTGTTCACGTTAGCCTCCCTATTTCAATAAAAAGCCCCATTTGATCATCTCGATAATTAAAAAGTGAAATATAGCCTTATTTAACTGCATGAGATTTAGAGAAGCAAAAATTGAAAATATAGCACTAATTCAGATGGTAAGAAATTCTGTAAAGGAAAATATCAGGCAGCACGGCTAGTGATTTATTGTATTAAATCAGTTTCACAACAGGCCCAAAACATTGAATAAAATGGGATTTTGATCATCAAATCGCCAGTTTAGATAAAGGTTGGTTTCAACCTTGGTCTCAATAAAACGGATTCCAGGAATGGAATGATGAATATAAGAATCCGGCAAAACCGAAATTCCGATACCTTTGCGAACGAGTGCAATGATTGCTGAACCAAATTCGGAATAGACATGGGTATTCGGAACAGCATCAAATGACCTAAATAATTGCTGAACAGTATCACTATAGCTACTGCCTTCATCTTTGATAGGCAGAATGAACTTTTGCGATTCCAGTGATTCTTTGGTTAAATCTTTCAAGTTCCTATAAGGATGATCTTCAGGGACAACTATTGCCAAATGGTCTGTATATATTTGCTTTGATTGAATATTATCAATTTTATTGATATCTCTAGTAATGAGCAGATCGACTTTATAGTTCTTTAAAAGATTTTGTTGGTCTTCATAGCGTACCTGAACCAACTCCACTTTCAATAAGGGAAATGACAAAATGATCTTACTCAGTATTTCTGGCATAATAGAAGCGGAAATTGAGTCCGGGTGAGCAATTACAATTGTTCCCGTTTCTCCTAACTGTATTTGGAGGGCATGCTGATGAAGAAATTCGAGCCTATTGAGCTCAACTTCCCATTTATCTTTTAAAAATTTGCCGGCTGGTGTAAGCTTGACATTTCTTTTGGTACGTTCAAACAATTGGATACCCAGAAGCGTTTCTAAAGACTGAATTTGACGGCTGAGGGCGGATTGGGTGATATTCATAGTTGCTGCTGCATTCCAAAAATGGAGCTCACGGGCTACGGCTAAAAAATACTTTATTTGTTGCAGATCCATAGTAATGCAATTTACGAATTAGTAGATGAGAATATAGCATTTTTTTGCATTAAAATGGCCTTTAATTTTGCAAAACTTAATGGAGGTTATTTAGGTGTGCCGTTTAAGATAAGAAACTAACTATCTATATATTTTAATTACTTGAAAATGGGAATTATTGAAATTAAAAGAGTAACTGTTGATGATATTGCGGAGCTTCAGAAGATTGGGAGAGAGACATTTTTGGAAACCTTTTCCGAAAGCAACAATGAAGAGAATATGGCAAGTTATCTTTCTGAGAGCTTTTCAGAAATAAAGCTGATCAAAGAGCTAAATAATGCAGGGTCAGAATTCTACTTTGCTGTAGATAATAATACTGTAATTGGTTATCTTAAATTAAATACAGGAAAATACCAAACAGAGATTCAAGATGATAAGGCCTTGGAAATAGAAAGGATTTATGTTTTACGTGCATTTCATGGTAAAAAGGTAGGGCAGATACTCTATGAGAAAGCACTTCAAATAGCCGAAGTTTTGGGGCTTTCTTTTATTTGGTTGGGTGTATGGGAAAAAAATCTACGGGCAATACAGTTTTATGAGAAGAACGGATTTGTTGCATTTGACAAGCATATCTTTAAGTTGGGAGATGATGAGCAGACCGATATCATGATGAAAAAGGAACTGATCAAATAATGAATTTTAAAAGTGATATTTTTAAATTCGAAGATCAAAAGGAAAAGTCGTTATTTAAAAAAGGTGATCAGTGTGTAAAAGAAGACTAGACAGACATTCAAGATGAAATTAAAAGAAAGAAAAAATTGCCCAATGATTGATATATTCAAAAATTACCTGTCCTTAACAGGAGCACTCTCAGCAGAGGAGGTTAACTTTTCTGTGAATTTCTTCAAGCCGATCAGCTTGAAGAAGGGCGATTTTTTTATTCGTGAGGGGGATATTTGCCGTTATATTGGATTTATTGCTAGGGGTGCTGTAAAGGCATACGCTATCGACAAAGAAGGAAAAGAAAATATAACCTGTTTTAAGTTTGAAAATGAATTTGCCACCTCGTTTCCGGAATTTGTGGCGCAGGAAAAATCCAGAAGGAGTATCAGGGTTATAGAAGATGGCATAATCTATGGAATAAGCTATCCAGACTATCTGCATCTGCTTGGTGAGGTTGCCACCTGGAATGATATTATAAAATCGGTGATGGAGCGGGAGTATAGTCAAAAGGAGCTCTACCTGCTTAATTATAATAATAAGTCGGCTGTGGATAAATACCGTCATGTCTTGATGAACGAACCGATGCTCGTCCGTCGTATAGCGACACAAGATCTGGCATCGTATCTGAGCATCACGCAACGTTCGCTTACTCGGGCCAAAGGCCAATTGCATAGACACAAGGAATTATAGGACAAATGTCCTTATTCGTTTCTGACCAGCGATGTAGATTTGCACAAAAAAATATGTTACGTCACATTGCTCCCGAGGTGGTTCAGATTCCACTGATGCCACGAAACAGTATTAACTGTTATATTATCGAAGGTGTATTGATAGACTCCGGAATACGGAGCTCGTATACCACTGTAAAGAAAGCCCTTGAGGAAATACCCGTTTACCAGCATCTTCTTACGCATGCGCATGCGGATCACCAGGGCTGTAGCGATCAGATATGCAAAGAGTTCTCTATACCCTTGCTCTGTCATCCCGCCGAAGTTTTTAGGACCGAAACGGGTATGGTAACCAAGGATTATCCAAGGCCACAACATTGGATAGCAAAGCTTCAACAAAAGTATTGGGCGGGTCAGGGACATCAAGTCCAAATGACAATTGTTGAAAATGATAAGATTGGAAACTTTCAGGTCATTGAGACACCCGGACATTCGGCAGGTCACATCTCCTTATTCCGTGAGCGAGATGGTGTACTTATCATTGGAGATGTGGCGACAAATATGAATTTGCTCACAACTGCGACAGGTCTACGGCTTCCGCCAAATCTATTCACGACAGATCAGCAGCGCAACATCAAATCGCTCCAGAAGCTGGCAAAACTGAATCCTTCCATTATCTGTTTCGGTCACGGACCGGTTATGCGCAATATAGATCGGAAGTTTGAGCAATTTGTGGCTAAATGCAGTAAGCTTTAATGTCAAATTCGTTGGTGAAAAAATTGCAAATCGTATCGAATTTTAAGAAATACAAATTCTCAAAAAGAATGTAATCTGCATATTGTTTACATTCTTCAATTGGGTTACCCGTTTAGTAAACTTCATCATAAGCATTTAATTTCATCACTTATCATTCAATAACTTTACTGAGAGGACTTTTTGGCATCTCCAACATACCACTTGTTTTCCTCAGATAGCGCCATCGTCAACGATGCTTTTGCTATACACATAAAATCAAAAAAATATGGCAAATCAATTTTTAATTAAAGAGACGATGGAAGTTATGGGCGACCTATCCATTATTGAAATCAATGGATTAACGTTATCTGTCGTATCTGTGCTTGGATTTTAGTTCAGATATTTTTTCGGCCGAAACCTCAAGATCACCCAGTGATTTATAACAATCTTTTTCTTTGGCGGGATCATTCAATATTCTGGCAAGTTCGGCCCTTATGATAAAGGCTTCCGCGTACTGTATGCCTTTATCTTCTTGATTTAGGTGTTTTTTAAGAGCATTATCGAGTGTCTTGGCAGCCGCCAGGTAGTCTTCTTTAAAATCCTTCAGTTTTAGTGCAAGGGCAATTGACTTTCCCAACTCAGTTGCGTCCTTTTGTCTAGTAAATTCATAATCGGCTTCATCTTCGGGCCCCTGTTGTATAAATATTACAGAATTCCCGGAAGGATCAGTTACAGTAAAACGTGTTCCCGCAGGTTTCATTCTTGAAATCCTAGGTAGATCCGTTGAAGGAATACGTCCAAGATGACGCTTAAAGGCTCCGCAAAACTCCTGATAAACTTTCTGAACATCGTTTATGATAATAAGACAACCGTTACCTGGCGTCGAAATCTCTATATTCTTACTATAATGGAAATGCAGATGGGATCCCTCGCGTTCCAAAACCGCATATTTATACGGACGATCCTGTCTAAACGTAATTTTAAATCCTAGTGTTTCCCAAAAGGTAAGTGTTGCGTCTATAAAGACATATTTCAATATCGGGATCGCCGCCCATGTACTGTGTTTCATTGCTTTTAGTTTAGGTTTCAAAAGTATAAGTATAAAATGACTTCTTTCTTTTACATACTTTTTTCACAGTAAAGGACAGATGACTGTTGTTTAAAATATATTGGATAAATTTGATTTATGCAGGAATTTACACACGACAAGAAACTTTATTATAGTCCGGTTGAATTTACCTTTTCACATATTGGAGGTACCTGGAAGATACCTATACTGCTAAGTCTAGTGCATGGCCCCCTGAGATATGGGGACCTAAAGAGCACGATCCCGCGCATAACAGATAAGATGCTGCATACCCAGCTGAGAGAGTTGGAACAAAAAAAGATGATCAGCCGGACAGTATTTCGCGAAAAACCTCCGCGGGTAGAATATACATTAACAGATCGTTCCCGCCATGCATTACCTGTAATTCAGATCCTGAAGGAATATGGCGAATTATTGATTTCACTGGAAGCGGACAATATCTATTGGTAGTCTTATATGTAAAATTCCACTTTTGTTAGGCATGGTCATAAGCTATGTTCAAGCGCCTTTCTTCCACTTAATTTCAACGCCCTCAATCATTCCAATATATTTCTCGATATGATCCTTAGTCAGTGGCGTATTGTCGTCTAGGTGATATTCAATTTTTTTGCAAACTGGTCAGTGGATAGATGCAGCATAACAAGTGTTGACAAAAATATGCCAAATACCATCTTTCTTTACGCTTACATGAATAAGGGCGTCGATGCAGAGCTTTTTAATTACTCCGTGTGCTAATTCCCAATCGCCCTGTGATCGCCTAAAAAACACCTTTTATCATATATCCTGCCTAAAAGTAAAATTTTACAAATATTGCTCACATAAATATAATACCATAAACTCATATTTTCGAAAAGAACCTATTTCAGTGAATTAGAGATAGCTTCTTTGCTTTAAAGTTGCGCAATGCTGATTTGATTTTCATGGACAGGAATAGTCCGCCCTTTTAAAAAGTTAGTATTGCTGCTGAACTTCTCAAATTCAGGATTTTTATGAAAACTGGAAACTTATCATTTCCATAAAGCCGCTAGTTGGGTGGACGTAAATTTCGTTTTCTCCATATAATTTTTTCTCCATTTCCTGTGTCGAATCAGAGGTTATTATATCGCCTTTAAAAAATTGGATTAATCCGGTGATATCAAATTTATGATAGACCATGATTGGCCAGCCTAAGCCTTGTTCTAGGGAACGGAGCATGAGGCGGGATTTCTCCCGATCGCTTTCATGAATGGTTTCAAATGGTAAAACGTAATCTAGTATGACCACTTTCTTTCCATCAGCAGCGGCTAATTTTTCAAGCAGTGTACTGAACTTATCCCGGCTGATGTAATAGACAAAACCTTCCAATAGGAATATTGTTGGACTTGATGAATGATGGCCCAATCTTTTTAATTCATCCAACAAGGAGTCAATATCGGTAGCATCATGAGTGATCAGCTTCACTTTATCCCGATCACCAATCAGTTCTGTTTAGAGCGATCTTTTTTCATCCATAAATTCAATATCAACTTCAAAGATCGTTTCAATTTGATGGCCGTATTGCTCTAGTAGATAGAGTGAAATAGGGTCAAGACCTGCGCCTAAAATGCGTTGAAGGATATCCAAAGAATATTAAAATATCCAAATGAATTCGAAGTTTAAGAGATGTCTGTTAGATTGTTGGAAGTGTTCCGCCATCAATGACAAATTCAGTTCCCGTCAAATAGCTAGCTCTGGGTGAAACCAGAAACCCTACCAATTCAGCAACCTCTTCCGGAAAGGCTGGTCTGCCGTAAGGAATTCCTCCTAGGGCATTTTTATCCGGTTCTTCCAGTGGATTTCTTGGCGTAATGATCACCTTTGCGCCAGCGTATTTTAAACGGCCGGCTATAGCTTTTCCAGCTCCCTTTGTACCCTGTTGCCACTGCCACCTTATCAATAAGCTCGTTCTGATAATCTAAATTGTTACTCATCTTTTTCTTATTTTGTTGTTTGTCTATTCACTCCGTTATTGGCGAAAATATCTATTTCCTTGTACAAATTTGCGGAGTATCATATGATCTCACAAGTACGGAGTTACGATTCAAATAGGGATAAATTATTCCCCTATTGTACATATGCGGGCAGTGATATACCTTTGTTTTATGTATGAGAGAAAAACTATGCCCAATCTTACATGTGGACTAGACCTTATTGGTGAGGTTTTATATGGTAAGTGGAAAATGCGATTGCTTTGGTTCATTAACGAAGGCCACCTACGTCCGAGCGCACTTCAGCGCAAAATACCGGACGCATCTCGACGAGTGCTCAATATTCAACTTAAAGAACTTGAAGAACATGAACTTATTTCGAGAACGGTTTATCCTGTAGTTCCTCCCAAGGTAGAATACAAGTTGACTGAATTTGGTCAGTCTTTAATTCCTATAATTGGTGCTTTAGGAATGTGGGGAGATAAATATGAAGAAAAATTGCGGACTGTAATCATTCGCACATTGAAAAGTGTGTAAATTTTTATCTTTCATCTGTTTTCCACTCCAACTTAAATTTAAATCAGCATATCTTATTTCATTTTAAATTCCGTAGGTCTCATGTTGGTCAGCAGATAAAAGTTATTGCTAAAAGCAGATATATTTGAATAGCCAATCTCGTACGCAATCTCGGTCATATTCAAATCTGTATCGTTGATTAATTCCATAGCCTTAATAATCCGTAGCATTTTTAGG
>Ga0256901_1001394_pt1 | contig 12225 bp, 9 predicted proteins | sample MC6MC0689MT_FD_190200 | JGI IMG/M metagenome (GOLD analysis project Ga0256901, IMG submission 190200) | Metatranscriptome of enriched soil aggregate microbial communities from Iowa State University, Ames, United States - MC6-MC0689-MT... | ecosystem: Environmental > Terrestrial > Soil >... | reverse complement strand
CTGCTGTTCTCGGTGGTGCGCGACCTGGCTTACATGGCCATCGAGCTGGGCCCGGAATACGCCTCTGACCTGGAGAGTTCGGACGGCATCACCAATGCGGTGTTCGGCGTGCTGCGCAATGCGCGCATCCTGCAGCCGAGCGACCCGAACCTGGTGGTGTGCTGGGGCGGTCATTCGATTTCGCGCGACGAATACCTGTACACCAAGCAGGTCGGTTACGAGCTGGGCCTGCGTGGGCTGGATATCTGCACTGGCTGTGGTCCGGGTGCGATGAAGGGCCCGATGAAGGGTGCCACCATTGCCCATGCCAAGCAGCGCAAGACCAATACCCGTTATATCGGCATCACCGAGCCCGGCATCATCGCCGCCGAATCGCCGAACCCGATCGTCAACCACCTGGTGATCATGCCGGACATCGAGAAGCGCCTGGAGGCGTTTGTCCGTCTTGGCCACGGCATCATCGTGTTCCCGGGTGGCGTCGGCACGGCCGAAGAAATCCTGTACCTGCTCGGCATCCTGCTGCGTGAGGAAAACAAGGACCTGCCGTTCCCGCTGATCCTCAGTGGCCCGGCAATCGCCGCCCCGTACTTCGAGCAGATCGACCGGTTCATCCGCTTGACCCTGGGCGACCAGGCGGCGGAGCGCTACGAGATCCTCGTTGGCGATCCGGTTGGTGTCGCACGCAGGATGTCGCAGGGCATCAAGCGCGTGCGCGAGTTCCGCCTGGCACACCGTGATTCGTTCTTCTACAACTGGCAGGTTGAGATTCCGCTGGCCTACCAGCAGCCGTTCGTGCCGACCCATGAGGCAATGGCTGGCCTGGACCTGCACAAGGGGCGTCCGGCGCCGGACCTTGCTGCCGACCTGCGTCGGGCGTTCTCGGGCATCGTTGCCGGCAACGTCAAGGAAGAAAGCATGGCGCGCATCGAACAGTCTGGGCCGTTCAAGATCCACGGCGATCCGGAGATGATGCAGGCACTTGACGCGCTGTTGCGCGCATTCGTCGAGCAGCGACGCATGAAGATCTCGGGCGAGTACCGCCCTTGCTACCAGGTGGTTGCCTGAGTAGTTGGATCAGGCGGGTAGGGTGATGGTGGTGATGTGGCGCCCGTTTTCGATCCGGGTCGTCACATCGCCACTGCCTTTTCCCATCGCCTGTATCCGCGCCCGGGTGGAGCCCAGCCCCACCTTGTGGCCACTGCGCACCGGCGAGCTGCCTGCCGGTGGCAGGTCGTTCTCGATGACGATACGCAGGCCGGTGTTGTCCTGTGCCACCAGGATCAGGATCTCCCCGCCGTTGGGCGAGGGTTCGATGCCGTGATGGATGGCGTTCTCGACCAGGGGTTGGATCGACAGCGTCGGGATCAGCAATGTCGGCAGTGGTTCGGGCAGTTGCCAGGTAATCCGCATGCGCGTGCCGAAACGTAGCGATTCGATCTCGGTATAGCGCCGGGTGAGTGCGATCTCTTCGGCAAGCGGGATTTCCTGGGGCCCTGCCAATGCGGCACGGAACAGGTCGGCAAGGTCCAGTAGCAGGCGCTCGGCTTCTTCCGGTCGCCCGTGGATCAGTGCGGCACAGGTGTTGAGCGTGTTGAACAGGAAATGCGGGCGTATCCGCGCCCGCACGGCCTCCAGCTCTGCCTGCTTGGCGCGTACCGCCAGTTGCCGTGCCCGCCAGTGGTTCTGGTAGCTGAGCAAGGTCAGCAGGCCGGCCACCAGTGCAAGCGCCAGGCAGCGATAAAGGAAGGCTCGGCCACCTGCTTCGGGTTGCTGTGACATGCCCAGCAGCTCCCAGCCAATCGTGACCACCAGCAGCGTCATCAACAGCAGCAAGCCCAGTGCCAGCCAGGCGACGTGTCCGGTCGACCAGCTGTTGAGGCGATGGCGTAGTAGATAGAGTGCGCCCAGTGTGCTGAGCAGTATCCACTGGGTACCCATCGAGGCGAGGCCGAACAGTACCAAGCGGTCCTGGATGGGCACTGGTGACAGCGCCAGGATGGCCGCCAGTGCTTCACCGGCCAGGATCATGGTGATCAGCGTGGTCGGTCGAAACAGAACATCCAGCGGTTGCTTGAAGGCGGGACTCAAGGCGCGGGCTCCATCAAAGGCCGTCTGTGGTTTGGTTTGGACCGTCCATCGTCCAGCGCTGGCTGGGGCCGGGAGCGGTGGCTTAGATTAATGGATGTAGAAAGACGGAGGTGGACGCATGCGTTCAAGGGGCCAAGGGGAGGGCGGGTGCAGGTCCGCCAGGGGATTCACGCTGATCGAGCTGATGGTGACCGTTGCCGTGATGGCGATCGTCGCGGCCATCGCTGCGCCAGCGATGCAGGGTATTGTCCGCGCCAACCGGCTCGCTGCGACATCCACCGAGGTGATCACCGCCTTGCAGCTTGCCCGTACCGAGGCGGTACGACGCAATGCGCGGGTGATGGTGTGCGCCAGCGCTGATGGCCAGGCATGTTCTGCCAGCACCACGTGGACGCGCTGGATCGTGTTGGGACGTGACAATGTGTCTGGCGCCGACACCGTGATCCGGGATTCGGAGGTCACCGGGGACATGCAGGTTTCCGGTCCGGCCGCTGGTATCCGCTTCCGGCCCTCCGGTTTGCTGGACGCGCAGCAGGTGGTGTCGGTCTGCATTCCTACCGACAACCCGGCCAACAACACGCGCACCGTGACGATGATGGCCAGTGGTGGCGTCGTGACGACCAAGGCTAATGGTGGTGGAGCATGCGGATGAGAAGTCCAATGAACGTACGTCGGGGCCGCGTGTTTGGTCGTTCGCTGCCACGCACGGCAAAGGGCGTGAGCCTGCTTGAAGTGATGATCTCGGTGCTGATCCTGGGGATCGGTCTGCTGGGCATCGCCGCCATGCAGGCGCTGGCGTTGCGCGGTGGCCAGAGCTCGCTGGAAAGCAGCCAGGCCGTGATGCAGACCAGTTCGATCGTCGAGGCCATGCGTGCCAACCGGGTCAATGCCAACAACTACGTGATCGGCATGAGCTGTGGTGCCGGTGCCACCGGCACGCTTGCCCAGAATGACGTCAGCGCCTGGCTTGCCGCGCTCAAGACAACCATCGGTGTCGCGGGTGACGCGACCACCTGCGGCAGGATCCAGGCGCTCGGCAACGGCCGTTTCCGGATCACCGTGCAATGGGATGACACCCGCGCCGGCGGCGGCAACCAGCAGCAGGTAGTCAGTGAGGTAAGTATATGAGCCGTCGTTTCCGCGATGCTCCGGTCAGCCATCGCCGCAATGCCGGTTTCAGCCTGATCGAGTTGATGATCGCGCTGGTGCTTGGTCTGCTGGTGATTGGTGCGGCCTTCGTCGTCTTCCAGTCCAACCGCAGCTCGTTCCGCGCTTCGGAAGGGTTGAATCGCATCCAGGAAGGCGCCCGCGTCGCATTCGAACTGATGTCCTCCGACATCCGCTCGGCCGGCGGTGGCGGTTGTTCGTCCGAATCGGTGGTCGTTACCACCGATGCCGTTTCGCTGGCCTATGCGGACACGCCGATCCAGGGTAGCGGCACCGAGCTCACGCTGGTTTCGGGTGAAGATGCCAGTTACAGGGTCACTGCCTCGTCCAATACCTCGGTCACCCTGGATTCCACCCAGGTGCCTGATGCCACCGATCTGTTCGAGAGCGGTGACATGATCCTGCTGTGCAATGCCCGCAAGAGCTTCATCGTCGAGGCGACATCGGTAGGCGCCAGCACGATCACGTTCCCGGCATTGCCTGACTCCTATGACCTGCGCACCGACGAGCACGCGCCCCCGGCATCGGTGATGGTCGCCCGGCTGCGCAACACGCGCTGGTACGTGGCGGACAATCCTCGTGGCGGCAGCTCGCTGTATGTCGAGCGTTTCGGCCAGCCGGAAGAGGTTGCCGACGGCGTGGCCTCGGTGGCATTCACTTATCTGAGCGAAGGCGCGAACACCTATGTCACCGCACCGGCGACGTGGAACAACATCACTGGCATCCGTACCACGCTTGTACTGACTGGTGACGATGTTGATGGCACGGCATTGCGCCGCACCACATCGAACGTGGTCAATGTCAGGAGCCGCACACTATGAGCCGCAACTCACGTCATGGTCTGGGAGCCGTTCCCCGGTACCAGCAGGGTGTGACCCTGGTGGTTGTGCTTATCCTGCTGGTGATCCTGTCGGTACTTGGCGTAGCAATCCTGCGCAGCACCTCCATGCAGGACCGCATGAGCGCGAACATGCGTGACCGCAGCCTTGCGGTGCAGGGTGCTGAGACGGCAATGCGCTTCGCCCAGCAGCAGGTACTGGCCGCGGATGTCGTATGGGAAGGCAAGGTTCCTCTGGCGGGCGACTGCGCCACCTCCAGTATCTGCCCGACCGGTTCGGCCGCGGCGTGGAGAAGCATGCCCGCTGGCACTTTCGACCCGCGCCTGCAGGACGCGCCGGAATATTGGATCGAGTACCTCGGTATCGCGCCCGGCCGCAAGGGCAGCTGCGACACGCTGCCGCCCTCGGTTGATTGCCAAAGCCCGATGTTCCGCATCAATGCACGCAGTAATTCGCTTGGACGGGCGAATGTGATCCTGCAGTCCAACGTGTCCAGCCGCACCCCGACGCCGGGGCAATGATCATGGAACATACCGACATGAAACGTAATCAGCGCACTGGCTCACGCACCCAACGATGGGTTGCCCCAGCGGCATTCATGGTGACCTTCATCACGATGTCCGCGCATGCGGGCATCGTGATCCCGGACGATCCGTTGACCACCGCCGCGCGCGTCGCGCCCAACATCATGTTCATCCTTGACGATTCGGGCTCGATGGCCTGGCGCAACATGAACAACCGTGATGTGACTACGGTGTCCGGCACCAGTTTCAGCAGCTCGCCGGATGCGAATGGTGTCAGCAATGGCACGGGCTACACCACGCAGAGCACCGGCAACGGCGCGATGTACATGCAGAGCTACGCGACCAACTCGCTCTACTACAACCCGTCGGTAAACTATCAGCCGTGGATGCAGGCTACCGGTGTGCGGATGACCGGTGGGCAGAGCTACACCGCTGCGTACAGTGATGCCCTGGATGTGCCTTATTCCAGCGCTGGCACCACCAGCGGAACGATCAATCTGTCCAACAATACGCAGACCTTCTACGTTCCCAAGCAGCCGAACAACACCAGCGGTACTTACCTGTCCTCCATCGCCAATTACTACCGTTACCAGATTCTGCCTGGCGGTGACATCTACCGCTCCGAATACGCCGGTTATACGGAGGGCAACACTCCGACGATCAGTGCGACGGTCGGAACGGCCACCGGTACGGTGAATGCAAACGGCTACAGCGCGGTGTTTGCGGTGACCCTGCCATCGGGAGCAACCAATCTGGTTATCTCCAGTGCCGGTGGTACGCCCACTTCCGGCCAGCGTGGCGCGGATATGTATGTTCGCAGTGGCAACAACAATGTCACTACATCCAATTGGGACTGGCGTTCGCGCAACAACGGCAACGGTGAGTCGGTGTCGATCGGCGCGGCATCCGGTACATATTACGTACGGTTGTACGCGCAGACCGCGTTCACCGGTCCTGTTACGATCACCTACAGCTATATGGACGGCTCGCAAGGCTGTTCGACGGCTACCAGTGGAAGTGCATGGCGTGGCTGTGAGCAGACTACGCCGACCGGACGCACTCAAAGTGCCGAGCTGAGCAACTTCGCGACCTGGTATTCCTACCATCTGACCCGTACCAAGGCGGCCAAGGCTGGCGCTGCAGAAGCGTTCGCCACGCTCGACAGCAAGGTGCGCGTCGGTTTCCGCACCATCTGGGATCGGAACAACTTCGACATTCCGGTGGGTGATGGTAACGACGGCCGCTTCGTCAACAACGTTCGTGATGCGACCATCCCGGGCAGCACCAACACCACCTCGCGCAGCACCTGGTTCAATCGCCTGTTCGCCGCCGGCGCAAGCGGCGGTACGCCGTTGCAGGCCGCGCTCAACAGCGCAGGTCAGTATTTCAGCAAGTCAGAAGCCAGTGGTCCTTACGGCCCGGAATCCGGCAGCGCGCAGCTCTCTTGCCGGCAGAATTTCACCATTCTGACCACCGATGGCTACTGGAACACCAGCGTCGTCAACAGCGGCAATGCCGATGGAACTGCCGGCTCCAGGATCGTCGGGGCCAAGGGAGCCAGCTACACTTACGCGGCAGCGGCGCCTTACCGTGACACGTATTCCAATACGCTCGCCGACGTGGCGATGAAGTACTGGAAGACGGATCTGCGCACCGAAGACTACATGGGCAATGCATCCAAGCCGGAGAACAACAACGTCCCGACTTCGGATGCGAATCCGGCGTTCTGGCAGCACATGGTTACCTTCGGCATCTCCATCGGCCTGAAAACCACCCAGGGCTGGAGTAGCGTCAATGACGTGCCGGCGAATCCGACCTGGCCTGATCCGGGTACTGGCAGCCCCGGTACTGACAAGGCTGAGCGCATCGACGATCTGCTACATGCTGCGGTCAATGGTCGTGGCCAGTTCGTTGCCGCTTCCAGTCCGGCCGAGTTCACCGCGGGCCTGGGTCTGGCGCTGGCTGCCATCGCCCAGCGTACCGGCTCGTTCTCCAACGTCGCCACCAACTCGACCTCGCTCAACACCGGCTCCAAGGCCTTCAGTGCCAGCTATGTATCCGGTACCTGGACTGGACAGGTCGTGGGCCAGACCGTGACCCGTGATGGTGTTGCCGCGGGCTGGACCTCGACCATACCTGCGCCGGCCCGGCGCAAGGTGTTCACCTACCGCGCGACCTTCCCGACTTCGACGCAGCTGGCTGCATTGCAGCGGACTGGTGGCCCAGCCGACTACGCGGTGACCGGCTTGGACAACGCCAACTACATCAAGGGCGATGCCAGTCTCGAAGAGCGCAATGGTGGCCTGTTGCGCAGCCGGCCAACCACCGTGCTGGGCGATATCGTGGGCTCGTCGCCGGCCTACGTGAAGGAGACCGATACGCTTTATGTCGGTGCCAACGACGGCATGCTGCATGCGTTCGATGCCGATAGTGGCGAGGAGTTGTTCGCCTATGTCCCGGGCATCGTCGCCACCAGCCAGCTGGCATCGATCAGTCGTGGCGATTACGCGCACAAGTTCCTCGTTGATGGGCCGGTGGTGACCAGCACCTATGGCTTGACCCCTGGCCAGAACATCCTGATCGGTACGCTTGGTCGTGGCGGCAAGGGCATGTTCGCGCTGGATGTCAGTGCGCCGAGCCTGGCGACGGCTGCCAGCGTGTCCAAGTGGGAGCGTGCGGAAACGCCTGCCAACAACATGGGGCAGATACTCGGGCGCCCGGTCATGGCCCGCGTGCAGGGCGGAACCCCGTCGGTGATCGTTGGCAACGGCATCAACAGCACTAATGAGCGTGCCGTGCTGCTGGTGATCAATGCCGATACCGGTGCGGTGATCCGCGAGATCGACACCGGCGTGGGCTCGGCGAGTGCGCCGAATGGCTTGTCCGCACCCACGGGTGTGTACGGCCGTGATGGCAAGACCCTTGCCTATGTATATGCGGGTGACATGCTGGGCAACGTCTGGAAGTTCGATCTCACCAATGCGTCGCCGGGTGCATGGACCGCAACACGCATGTTCCGTGCGGTCGGCTCTGATGGAAAGGCCCAGCCGATCACCGCAGGTGTGACCGTGGCGATCCATCCGCGCACCAACAAGCGCTGGGTGTTCTTCGGAACCGGCCGTTACCTGACGGTGGAAGATGCCGATTCCAGCAATCGCGACGTGCAGAGCATGTACGGTTTCATGGACACCGATACGCTGATTTCGCGCACCGACCTTACCCAGCGCACGCTTGCGATCACCTCGGCATCTGAAAGTGGTTTCTCGGTACGTGCATTCCAGAGCGCAGAGGCATTGCCCGTCGATTCCAAGGGCTGGTACGTTGATCTGCCTGACGGTGGTGAGCGGATCGTGCAGGATGCACAGGTCGTGTCGTCGTTCCTGATCACCGCGAGCATGGTGCCTACCGGCAGCGCATGTGATGCCAATGGTCGCGGCTACATCAATGCCTTGGATGCATTCACCGGAACAAGTGCGGCTGGTTCGTACTTTGATCTGGATAACAATGCGGCGACCAGCGACACGACGGGTGGCTTGCCGATCGGTTCCGTGGATGCGGGTGTGGGCATGCCAACGCTGCCCAACCTGATGCGTGGCGTCACTCTGTTGGGAGGCAGCAGCGGCACCGTCGGTACGCTGCGTTCGATTCAACCACGCTGGGAACGTGTGTCCTGGCGCGAGCTCAAGGCGAACTGATTTCATGAAGCAGATCGGAAAAAATCAATCGGGTTTCACGCTGATCGAATTGATGGTGGTGGTGGCGATCCTCGCCATCATCGCGAGCATCGCGCTACCCAGTTACAACGAGCACGCGCGCAAGGGGCGTCGTGCCGCAGGTGCTGCCTGCGTTACTGCGGTGGCGCAGCGACTGGAGCGGGTCTACACGACCGACCTGAGCTACGCGGCAGCCCCGGCGGCGGGCACATTGGCGGCAGCATGTGATCCGGACGCGCTCAGGTACTATCAGATTGGTACCGCTGTAGAGGCGCGCTCCTACACCGTGACCGGCACTCCGATCGGCAAGCAGGCGGGTGATTCCTGTGGCAACCTGACCCTGACCCAGACCGGTGCGAAATCGCCGGCCACCGCGGGCTGCTGGTAAGCCGCATTCCCGGGGCGCGGCATCATCTGTCGCGTCCCGCGGATTTGATGCAAGGTGTTGCAGATGCCATTGAGGCACGTGGAAGTGCGAAAAGACTGATCCGCGATCAGCATTGTTCTTCGGAGTCGCTGCATGCGTTGTGTCGCCACGCAGGTAGCCCTCTTGCCCGGTGGCCATTGCCGTGGCCCGTCCCTGCCGGTTTTGCTTCTTACTGGCTGGTGGCTTGCAGATCTGGACGCTGACGCGGATTGCAGGGGATGCATGCGCTGTCCGCCGATGTTCCTGCTTCCGGCTGGGTCCATCAATCACTACTGCGATCGATCCCCGTGATCCGGGTGGCCTGAGTGCGTCAAGCCCAATTGTCGCCCAGCAAAAAGCCCCGCATCGCTGCGAGGCTTTTTTTAATCTGGCGCCCGAAGTTGGACTCGAACCAACGACCCCCTGATTAACAGTCAAGTGCTCTAACCGGCTGAGCTATTCGGGCGGGGAGGCGCATTCTAAGCGCGTTGGAGCGTCTATGCAACAGTTGAAATGAATTCGATGCATGTCACCTGGGGCAATTGCCTGGCTTCTTCGGGCGCTGGCTGCGGCTGCGCCCTGCGTTGTTGACCACAACCTGGGTGAGCAGCGCGCCGTCCTCGCTGCAGATCGAGACCGTAAGGTTGGTTCCCGCGCTGCGGCCATCGGGCAGGAAACGGACGAAGTTTCTGCGCGGTGAGCTCACCAGGCGCAGTCGCGCCGGGGTCGGGGTGTTTTCGGCGCGGATGATGTCCAAGGGCTGGTCAGGCCTGCGGTTGCCGTCGTTGTCGACGAACAACAACCAGTCGTTGCTCCAGTTGCCATCGCGGTTGCAGCGCCGGTGATCGTGGGACGGGCACAGTACGACCTCTTTGTTGTGTGCCACCGCATGTGATCGGGCGAGGTGCAGGTGGGCAACAAGCATGTGTTCGGCGGCGATGGCCTGTTGTCGGTTCATCACTGCCTGCATCGAAGGTGCGGCCAGTGATGCCAGCAAGGCGCACAGTGCCGCGCATGCCAGGAGCTCGACCAACGATGTGCCCGCTTCGTTGCGTTGACGCATGCCGGCGGAAGCGGAACCAAGGGGGGTGTCGGACAAGGTGAGCCTTGGAAGTGATCGGTTCTGGATGATGCTGGGCGAGCTGTCGTCGCCGGCATCCTCGGCTGGCGTATCTGAACGTGGGGGTGTTGCGTGATAGGGCGTCAACCTGCTGCTCGCTATACTCGGGGGTCCGCAAAGGCCAGCGCCCCTCATGTCTGACAGCTTTCAGCTCGTATCGCCGTATTCGCCCTCCGGCGACCAGCCGGCCGCCATTGAAAAGCTGGTGGCCAACTTCGAGGCGGGCATCGCCAAGCAGACGCTCCTGGGTGTCACCGGCTCGGGCAAGACCTACACCATCGCCAACGTGGTGCAGCAGGTGCAGCGGCCGACCTTGGTGATGGCGCCGAACAAGACGCTGGCTGCGCAGCTGTATGGGGAGTTCAAGGCGTTCTTCCCCAATAATGCGGTGGAGTACTTCGTCAGTTATTACGACTACTACCAGCCGGAAGCCTATGTGCCTTCGTCGGACACCTTCATCGAGAAGGATAGTTCGATCAACGAACACATCGAGCAGATGCGCTTGGCTGCCACGAAGACGCTGCTGTCACGGCCCGACGCGATCGTGGTGGCCACCGTATCGGCGATCTACGGTCTGGGTGCGCCGGAAGACTACCTGTCGCTGCGTCTGATCCTGTCCAAGGGGGAGCGCATCGATCAGCGGGATCTGATCAAGCACCTCACCCAGCTGCAGTACACCCGTAACGAGTATGAGCTGCAGCGCGGCACGTTCCGCGTGCGCGGCGAGGTGATTGATGTGTTCCCGGCCGAACTGGACAGCGAGGCCGTGCGCATCGAGCTGTTCGATGGGGAGATCGAGCAGTTGAGCATGTTCGATCCGCTCACCGGTGAAAGCCTGCGCAAGATGCAGCGCTACACGATCTACCCGAAAACCCATTACGCGACCACGCGTGAGCGTGTGTTGGCTGCGGTAGAGACGATCAAGGTGGAGCTGAAGGAGCGACTGGAGCAGTTGTACGCGCAGAACAAGCTGGTCGAAGCGCAGCGCCTGGCGCAGCGCACCCAGTTCGATCTGGAAATGATGGCGGAAGTCGGTTACTGCAATGGCATCGAGAACTACTCGCGGCACCTCACCGGCAAGGCGCCCGGGGATCCGCCGCCGACGCTGTTCGATTACCTTCCGGCCGATGCGCTGTTGGTGATCGACGAGTCGCACGTGACCATTCCACAGATCGGCGCGATGTACAAGGGCGACCGCTCACGCAAGGAAACCCTTGTCGAATTCGGCTTCCGCCTGCCGTCGGCGCTGGATAACCGTCCGCTGCGTTTCGAGGAATGGGAGGCGCGCTCGCCGCGCGCCATCTATGTATCGGCAACGCCGGGTCCGTACGAGCTGCGTGAATCGGGCAATGACATCACCGAGCTGGTGGTGCGTCCGACCGGGTTGATCGACCCGCAGGTGGAGATTCGTCCAGTCGGCACCCAGGTCGACGATCTGATGTCCGAAGCCACCGAACGCATCAAGATGGGCGACCGCGTACTGGTCACCACGCTGACCAAGCGCATGGCCGAGAACCTTACCGAGTACCTGGGGGAGCACGGCATCCGCGTGCGTTACCTGCACTCCGACGTCGATACGGTGGAGCGCGTGGAGATCATCCGCGATCTGCGCCTGGGCAAGTTCGATGTGCTGGTCGGCATCAACCTGCTGCGCGAAGGTCTGGACATGCCCGAGGTGTCGCTGGTCGCGATCCTCGATGCCGACAAGGAGGGCTTCCTGCGCTCGACCGGCTCATTGATCCAGACCATCGGTCGTGCGGCGCGCAATGTGCGCGGCAAGGCCATCCTGTATGCCGACAAGATGACCCGTTCGATGCAGGCGGCCATCGATGAGACCGACCGTCGCCGGCAGAAGCAGGTGGAGTACAACGAGGCGCACGGCATCGTGCCGCAATCGGTGGTGCGGCCTATCGTGGATATCCTGGAGGGCGCACACGAAGAGGGTTCGCCCAAATCCAGCGCCAAGGGCAAGGGGCGGCGCGTGGCCGAGCCCGAGGCCGATTATCTGCCGTTGGAACCGGCCAAACTCGCGGCCCGCATCAAGGAGCTGGAGCAGCAGATGTACCAGCATGCACGCGACCTGGAGTTCGAGGACGCAGCGCGTGTGCGCGACAAGATCCATCGCCTGAAGGAGGCGAACCTGGGCTGACCGGGCCCAATGTGAAATTCTTTTCAGAAAGCGGTTGTTCTTCGTGAAAAGCAGGGTTAAGATACGCGCCCTCGCAACGCTTAATTGTTGTTGAGAAGGGCGGTTAGCTCAGCGGTAGAGCACTACCTTGACATGGTAGGGGTCACAGGTTCGAACCCTGTACCGCCCACCACTTCCTCGCGAAGTGGCCAAGAAAGCCCGGCGCCGGCCGGGTTTTTT
>Ga0256901_1001393_pt1 | contig 12225 bp, 12 predicted proteins | sample MC6MC0689MT_FD_190200 | JGI IMG/M metagenome (GOLD analysis project Ga0256901, IMG submission 190200) | Metatranscriptome of enriched soil aggregate microbial communities from Iowa State University, Ames, United States - MC6-MC0689-MT... | ecosystem: Environmental > Terrestrial > Soil >... | reverse complement strand
GTTTAATTTATGAACACACTTGATTTTAAAATCACCTACGAAACTTACAATCATATAAATGAACTTTCTATAGAAGATAAGTTGCTGTGTATAAGAGCTGAAGAAGCTTTGAGTACTTCTTACTCGCCATATTCGAAATTTAAGGTAGGCACGGCAATTCAGTTGGCCGATGGAGAAATTGTTTTAGGTAGTAACCAAGAAAACGTAGCGTACCCTTCCGGTTTATGTGCAGAAAGAGTTGCACTTTTTGCTATCGGCTGCGCAAAACCTGCTGCAGTTATTAAGACTATGGCAATTACAGCCTTTACAGAAAACTTCGATATTAAAAATCCAGTAACTTCTTGTGGTGCTTGCTTACAGGTAATGGCCGAGTTTGAGCAGAAGCAGAAATCGCCAATTGCAGTAATTTTCTATTGCTTAAACGGGCAAATTATCAAAGTGAATGGCATAAAAAGTTTACTGCCATTTGTATTTGTAGAAGACAGGTTGGCCAAAACTGTTTAAGTTCTATATGAATGGAGCATACTCAAGGTATTGCCTTGAGTTCTTGCAGTTAAAATTAAGTTTTTCATGGGTAGACTTTGAGTATTAATGCAAGGTGTTTTACACAGGTAGATGAGGTCGCTAACATAAGCAGGTGAGAATGCTGATATTTAGCTTTAGGTTACTCTCCGTAGTTCTAAAAGCATGCCAGTATCTATTTAATATAATTTACACCCTAAAAACAAGTTGTTTGCCTTTTTGGTATTTTTTGTGTGGTGTTTTTTCCCCAGAAATTTTGTAGACTTGAGTTTTATTTTTCCTAATCTTACTATCTTTAGGTGTAAATCAAATGATAAAATGATAAAAACTAGGATACTTTTGTTGGCATTAATTTCTATTTTGCTATTTGCATGTAACTCAAAAAAAGCAGATTTAGTAATTTATAACGCACACATCTATACCGTAAATAATGCTTTTGACGTGGTAGAAGCCATGGCTGTTAAAGATGGAAAGGTATTGGCGTTAGGCACTTCCGCAGAAATCAGAAAAAATTATCCCGCTAATGAAGAATTTGATGCGAATGGTAAAAGTATTTATCCAGGCTTTATTGATGCACACGCTCATTTTTTCGGTTATGCAGAGAGTTTAAGTAAGGCAAACCTCACCGAAACAAAGTCTTGGGAAGAAGTTCTTTCTAGGTTACAGGAATTTGCAATAACACAACCAAATGGATGGTTAACAGGTGGAGGCTGGGATCAAAACGATTGGCCAGACAAGCAATTTCCTACTAAAGACAGATTAGATGAACTATTTCCAGATAGACCAGTATTGTTGCATCGCATAGATGGACACGCGGCCATCGCTAACCAAAAAGCATTGGATGCCGCAAATATTACTAAGTCCTATGAACTGACAGGAGGTGATATTGTTGAAATCAATGGTAAACCTACTGGAATGTTGATAGATAATGCAATAGATTTGGTTGGAAAGAAAATACCCGATTTCACAAAAGAGCAGATGAAGGAATTGCTGTTGAAAGCACAACAAAATTGTTTCGCCGTTGGCTTAACTACTATTGATGATTGTGGCTTGGATTATCCAGCGGTAGAGGGCATAGAGAAATTGCATAAAGACGGAAGTTTAAAAATGCGTTTGTATGTGATGTTATCTGACGATGAAAAGAACTACGATTATCTAATTAAGAGAGGTAAAATTAAAACAGATCGACTGAATGTACGTGCTTTCAAAGTATATGCAGACGGTGCACTCGGCTCAAGGGGAGCGTGTTTGTTACATCCTTATAGCGACATGCCCAATAAAAAAGGCTTTTTGTTAAGCGATTTATCACATTTTGAGAAAGTAGCTCAGAAAATTAGTGAACATGATTTTCAGATGTGTACACATGCCATTGGCGATTCTGCAAACAGAGCAGTTTTAAAAATCTACAATAAAGTTTTACCGAAAAACAATGATAAACGTTGGCGTATAGAACATGCTCAAGTGGTTAACAAAGATGATTTGGGTTTATTTGGAAGTGCGAAAGTAGTTCCATCTGTGCAGCCTACTCATGCAACCTCTGATATGTATTGGGCAGAAGATAGATTAGGTAAGGAAAGGGTTAAAGGCGCTTATGCCTACAAACAATTATTACAGCAAAACGGATGGATTCCATTAGGCACTGATTTCCCAGTAGAGCAAATTAATCCGATGTTTACGTTTTACGCTGCTACAGCTAGAAAAGATGCTAACGATTATCCAAAAGGAGGTTTTCAGGTAGAGAATGCTTTAACAGCCCAAGAAACTTTAAAAGGTATGACCATTTGGGCTGCAAAATCTAATTTCGAGGAAAATGAAAAGGGTAGTTTAGAAGTTGGTAAATTGGCCGACTTTGTAATACTGACTAATGATTTGATGAAGGCCAATGCAAAGCAAATTTTACAGAATAAAGTAATTAGGACTTACGTTAATGGAGAAAAAGTTTATGAGTCCATGCCGATTTCCGAAAAACAAAAAAAATAAAAAAACAATTCACGATAGCATCTTGTCTATTGACAACAAACTTAAACTGATGAAGAAAAATAACTTGATGGGCATCATTGCCACTTGTTTAATAGCAATTTTTACGGTAACCGCTTGCGCACAAGACCATAAACAAAATCAAAGTAGATTAAATAAAATTAACGATGCCGTTAAACATACGGTATTGCTGAATAATTACCAGAAGTTTATTCCAATTGTTGGCTTAGCTGATAAGAAAATAGTTTCGATTGATTTAGGTTACAAAAACCAAATAGGTTTTGACAGCTTGCTAAACAAATATGCACCAGTTACATCTTTAAGTGCAGTTAAGTACGCAGATTCTGCTACGTTAAATGACTTGGAAGATGATATCAAGTTCTACAATACTGTTGTTGTTGCATTAAGTAACAGTATGGCAAAAAACGGGAAATATCTAAATTTCATCAGTAGTCTTTCGCAGAGCAAGGAAGTAATTGTTGCTTTGTTTGGCAGTGGTGACGCACTAAGTTCTTTTGATGCTTTAAATATCCCCTTAGTATGGAGCGAAGAAGACAACGAAGAGGCGGCTTTAGTTGCACCGCAGATTATATTTGGCGGTATTGCTGCAACCCAGCTTTTAGAGAGAAATTATTCTACAAAATATATTAAAGGCACAGGTTATATTACTGCTGCCACTCGTTTAAAATATACTGTTCCAGAAGATGCGGGTGTAAATAGTAACGATTTGAAAGAAATTGATGATATCGTAAATGAAGGCATCGCAAAAAAAGCAGCACCAGGAATGGTTGTGTTAGTGGCAAAAGATGGCAAGGTTATCTATAACAAGGCATTTGGTCACCATACTTACGACAACTTGCAAGCCGATAAAGTAACAGATATTTTCGATTTGGCATCTGTAACCAAAACAACCGCAACTACCCCAAGTGTAATGCGTTTGGTAGAGCAGCAAAAATTAAAATTAGATACCAACGTTGGTTATTACATTGCGAAGGCTCGTAACACGCCAATGAACAAAATTAATGTTAGAGAGGTAATGCTGCATCAAGCAGGATTTGTTTCTTACATTCCGTTTCACAACTTTATTAAAGAAGGAGATTACAGCAGAGATTCAACAGCTGCCTATCCAACTAAAGTAGCCGATAATTATTATATCAAAAAAGGTTTCTTTAATGATTTTATGTGGCCTAAAATGTTAAATTCTCCTATTAAAACTAGGGGCAGTTACGTATATAGTGATATCAGTATGTATGTAATGCAAGATATTGTAGAACATATTTCTGAAATGCCAGAAGATCAATATGTTCAGGAGCAATTTTATGTACCACTAGGTATGCAAACAGCCGGATATTTGCCTAGAAATAGATTTCCGAAAAATAGAATAGTACCAACAGAAGATGATAAGGTTTTTAGAAAAACTTTGTTAGAAGGATATGTTCATGACCAAGGAGCAGCTTTGAGAGGTGGTGTTGCAGGTCATGCTGGCTTGTTTGGAACTGCAAATGATTTAGCTATCTACAACCAAATGTTATTGAATAAAGGAACTTATGGCGGTGAGCAATATTTTACACCACAAACGGTAGAGATGTTTACTTCAAAACAATCAAATGTGAGTAGGAGAGGTTTAGGTTTCGACAGACATGATGCCGATTTGACTAAGAAATATCCATCAGAGCTAGCTTCGCCGCAAACATTTGGTCATACAGGTTATACAGGTATTGGTGTTTGGGCCGACCCAGCTCGTAACATGATTTATATCATTTTGTCGAATAGAGTTCACCCAGGTGTTAGCGAGATGTTAGGGAAATTGAATATTCGTCCGAGAATACAAGATGTGGTTAATAGAGCGATAGATAAAGGGAAAAAATAAGGAAAACTTAGTAGTCATATTTAATAGCCGCTTAGCGTTAGTAAGCGGCTATTTTATTAGTATGCTTGTTACTGTAGCCAAATTTAGGTAGCATTTACCTACATTTCTATTTTCCTTGGTGGATATTATCGTCTGCTAAATGATAAATTATGTGCCGGAGAAATTAATCGAATCCTGTTTATTTCAAAAACTCAATCAGCTTTTCCATTGCCAATGCCCTGTGGCTAATCTTGTTTTTTTCTGCCATATCCATTTCAGCAAAAGTAATATCGTAACCATTAGGTTGAAAAATTGGATCGTAACCAAAGCCATTGTTGCCAATTGGCGACGTTCTAATCGTTCCTTCAATTACACCCTCAAACAGATGGTTTTCTCCATTTTTTAGTAGAGAAATTACCGTTTTAAATCTAGCTTTTCTGTCGGTTTTGCCTTTCAGGTTTTCTAATAGGAATTGTAAATTGGTTGCATCATCTTTTACACCGCTGTATCTCGCAGAAAATATTCCTGGCTCATTGTTCAAAGCTTCCACTTCTAGGCCGCTATCATCTGCAAAGCAATCTAGCCCGAAATTTTCAAAAACATACGTGCTTTTTAAGGTTGCATTTTCAGCAAAAGTACTTCCCGTTTCGGGAATATCAACTAAGCAGTTGATGTCTTTAAGATTAAGTACCTTATAATTTGGAGCTAATATTTTAGCTACTTCTTCTGTTTTATGAGCGTTGTTGGTAGCAAATACCAGTTCTTGTGACATATTTTGTTTTCGATTTTTTACCTCAGATATTATCATGCCCAAATATGAGACTTAATAAACCAAGGTTACTAAGGTGATGAAATTATAAGACTTAACTAAGATTTTTCAAAGTTCCCCACAATGCTTTTTTCGCTGGGATGTCTGTATCTAAATCATGCAGGTTGTGGGTGAAAATCATTTTTATTTCGTTAATCACATTAAGCTGGTGGCGCAATTGCTCGCTGAGACCTAATGTTATTGGCGGTACACCAAAAGATATTACCATTTTACAAGCAAAAAATGAATGTAAATGCTCAAACTTTGCCGTATTATAGGCAGCGTAATTAACCAAAGCAAAATCAGCATTCTTAAGATTTATAGACAATACCAATTTTCGTAATAGTTCGGTGCCTTGTGGCGTACTTACTGGATTTTGCGAATCGTTTACTAAAATTAAGATCGACTTCTCGTTTTTACCTAGATATTTGAAATCAAAATTAGTGTTGTAGATCGCTTCAGGTTCGTCTACTTCAGGTAATGTAGCAACTGGTTCTTGTGGTTTTAAAGCTGGTTTTGGTGCCGAAATTTCTTCTTTTACAGCAGTACTTGCAACTTGTGAAGAAGCGGGAATAGCGACGTTTTCGAGCTTTGAAATATCGCCTGCTAAATAAACATCATCATTAAAGAATAAACGTAAAGCTTCTGCGTTAGTTATAAGTTGGTTGCTATTCATTTTTTATCGAAAAAATTTCTGTTAAAATTAGTTAAATATCTTATTATAGCACCTTAAATTGTTACTTTTATCCATTAATTAATAAACGCATCTTTTGTGAAAAAAGCCTGTTTAGTTCTATTTTTTACTGTTGCCGGAACCCTTTTGTATGCGCAAAATGTTGCTACAATAAACGGAAATCCAATTAATAGCAAAGAGTTTCTGTGGGTTTATAAGAAAAATCATGCAGGAGAATCTAATCGTAGTTCCAAAGATTTGGAAGCTTATTTAGACTTGTATATAAACTTTAAACTTAAAGTTGCAGAGGCCAAAGCTTTAGGGCTAGACACGATTGAAGATTACAAACAGGAAATTGCAGGTTACGAAGAGGCGCTAAAAACACAGAAAAAAGTAGCTACAGATTCCCAAGAATACACCTACATAATGAACGAGTACCGAGAAGGGGTATTGATGTTTAATGTTTGCGAGCAAAAAATATGGGGAAAAGTACAAGAAGACGAAGAAGTACTGAAAACTTATTTCGCCAGTAACGCTAAGAAATACGAAGGCAAAAAGTTCGAAGAAATAAGAGGTCAGATTGTTGGCGATTATCAGCAGCAATTGGAAACCGATTGGATAAGCGATTTAAGATCTAAATACAAAATAAAAATTAACCAGGCAGAGCTGAAGAAATTGGCCAAGCAATAAGTTGAAAAAATCACTAGTTTTTGAACAATTTACGACCATAAATCAGCAATTGCGCAATAAAACAATTTACAGCTCGCTTAATAATTTTAACTTTGCAAATTATACAACAGAATTAGCATACTAAATGAAGAAAATTTTATCAATAGCAAGTATTTTAATATGCTTGTTTTTGAACGTTGAAAGTGTAAAAGCTCAACCGAAGCCAAATCTGGATAAAGTAGTGGCTGTAGTAGGTAGCAATATTATTCTACTGTCTGACCTTAACCAACAATATGCTATTTACCTAAATCAGGGTAACCCAGCAGACCCAAATGCCAAGTGTTATTTTCTGCAGCAGATGTTGGTACAAAAGCTATTAAAGCAGCAGGCAGAAATAGACTCTATTGTGGTAGAAGAAAATCAAGTGGACGATGAGTTGGATAAGCGTATGCGTTATCAAGTGCAGCGCATGGGCGGACAAGAGCGTTTAGAGCAATTCTTGCAAAAATCTTTGTTACAGTATAAGGATGAAATGCGTCCAGATGTGAAAGAGGGTTTGATTGCGCAAAAAATGCAGGCAAAAATTACAGAAAATACGACAGTTACTCCGTTGGAGGTTAAAAAGTATTTTGATACTTATCCGAAAGATAGTCTGCCAGATATCGGCGCCGAAGTTGAAGTTGGAGAGATTGTGTTGCAGCCTAAACTTACTAAAGCAGAAAAGCAGAAATTCTATGATAAATTAGAAGCTATTCGTTTACGTGTTAAAAGTGGTGAAGATTTTGGCTTCTTAGCTAAAACATACTCTGAAGATCCAGGTTCCGCTTCTGAAGGTGGAGATTATGGTTTTATCGATAGACAAACAATGGTGAAAAAGTTCACAGCTTGGGCATTTAAACTTAAAGCTGGAGAAATGTCACCAGTATTTGAAACAGAATATGGCTACCACATTTTGCAAGTGATAGAACGTAGGGGAGAGCAATCTCATGTAAGACATATTTTGGTACGTCCAAAAAACACGCTACAAAGTTTAGAACGCGTAAAGTCGAAGGCAGATAGTGTTTATCAAGATATGTTAACTAAGAAATTGCCATTTGCCACTGCCGCATCTTTATATTCTGATAACAAAGAAACACAATACAATGGTGGTATGATGCTTTACGCTGATAATCAAACTGCCAGAACTACATTAATGCCTATAGAAAAATTAGATCCATCGGTGTTTGTAGTAATTGATACCATGAAAGTTGGCAGTATTTCTAAACCAGTAATGTTTAATGATCAACAAAGTGGTAAAGAAGGCTATAAAATATTTTTTCTTAAGTCTAAAATCGCACCACATAAAGCCAGTTTGGAGCAAGACTATCCGAAGTTTAAAGAGCAAGCTCAACGAGAGAAAGAATCTAAAGTAATGAGCGAATGGTTTGAAAAACGTAAGGAAACTACTTACATTAGAGTAGATGAGGAGTTTGAGACTTGTGAAGAACTAAAACTTTGGATTAAAAAGGATAAAGAGACTAAGTAGCCAATGGAGTTTAAAAATGAGGTAGAAGCGGTTGATGCCCTCCATCAATCATTTAAAAACATACACGCCGAAATAGGTAAAGTTGTCATCGGTCAAGATGAAATTGTAAAGTCAGTGCTCATTGCTATTTTTAGCAATGGGCACTGCTTATTAGTAGGTGTGCCTGGTTTGGCTAAAACTTTATTGGTGCAAACGGTGGCCAATGTGTTAGACCTTAATTTTAACCGCATTCAATTTACGCCAGATTTAATGCCTAGTGATATTATTGGGGCAGAAATTTTAGGAGAAGACAGGCACTTCAAATTCATTAAAGGTCCAATATTTTCTAATATTATTCTGGCGGATGAAATTAACCGTACGCCTCCAAAAACGCAGGCAGCTTTGCTCGAAGCGATGCAGGAAAAAGCAGTAACTGCTGCGGGTGTAACCCATGGTTTGCCTCAGCCATTCTTTGTTCTCGCTACACAAAACCCGATAGAGCAAGAAGGAACTTATCCTTTGCCAGAAGCGCAGTTAGACCGTTTTATGTTCAATATTTCGCTCGACTATCCTTCATTTGCAGATGAGCTGACCATTGTTAAAAATACAACTAGCAATAACACAGTCGAATTAAAGAAAATAATTAGCGCTGCTGAAATCCAATATTTTCAGAAACTGATACGTAATATTCCAGTAACAGATAATGTGTTGGAATATGCGGTGAAGCTGGTTGCTAAAACACGTCCAAATAGTGAGTTTGCTACGCCAGAAATAAACAACTTCATATCTTGGGGTGCAGGTCCAAGAGCGTCGCAATTTTTAGTTTTAGGCGCTAAATGTCATGCAGCTATTTCTGGTAAATATGCGCCAGATATAGAAGATGTGCAAGCTGTTGCCGAAGCGATATTGCGCCATAGAATTGTGCGGAATTACAGAGCAGAAGCGGAAGGTTTAACTACAGAACAAATCATTAGAAATCTTTTTTAATCCCTGATATCACGACTAGGTCTGGTTTTTAAGTGTCAAAATATTTGATGCTTTAGATTTTGTATATTTGTAAGCGTATGAAAATTACAAGAAATACAATCGCAAAAACGGAAATCAAAAAGCTTATTGCCAAATCTGATGTTGCACTCTCGCATGCGGAAGTGCAACAAGCATTAAACGATTTGTGCGACCGTGTGACGATTTACCGCGTATTAGACCGATTGGTAGAAGAAGGAAGTGTACACCGTATCGTGAATGTAGATGGTGTAATCAAATACGCCGAATGCCATGATTGCGAAAAGCAGCATCACCATAACCACGTTCACTTTAGCTGCGAAAAATGTAAGTCTGTAACTTGTTTGGAAGATATAGAGCCTACTTTTAAATTACCTCAGCAGTACAAGATAAAGGAGGTTAATTTCACACTGTCGGGATTGTGCCCTAAGTGTTCTTAATTATTCAGTTTCAAGTAGTTTTCTTAAAGTCATATATGTGTCTATACCAAGGTAAAATTTAAAATATTTTGTTATTGTTGTCGTGTATATTATATTTGCGGCAACAAAATATATTTTCAATGAAAAAATTGACATTTGCATCGCTACAGGTAAGGAATTTAGAAGAGTCTAAAGACTTTTACACTTTAAAATTAGGCTTTGAAATAGAAAATTCTAATCCTCAAGCCTGCGTTTTTAAATATGGAGAAGGAGAAGCAAGTTTTGCTATTCGTACGCCTTTAGAGCCCCTTGAAGAAAAAGAATTAGGCATTGGCGTGGCGCTTTGGTTTGCTGTTAACGAAAATGTAGACGAGTTGCGAGAGAACTATATTGCAAAAGGAATAACCACTACAGGGCCAATTATAGAAACTCCTTTTGGAAGAGCGTTTCATATAAAAGATATAGACGGTTATAAGCTTACATTTCTAAACGCAAAATAACTTTATCTTTAATCTTTCTTCTTTTTATTTTATAAGTTTTGAGCGATTTTTTGAAATAATATGGCTAAGAAAATTGAATTTCAGTTTAAAAGTCCGAACGAAAGTCCTGGATATTTGCTAGGGCAGCTGACAACATTATGGCAACGAAAACAGAAGAAAGTTTTAGATCCTTTAAACTTGACACAGACGCAATTTGTTCTTTTGGCAGCATTGGGTTGGCTTTCGAGAACAAATGATAATGTAACACAAGTTGACATTGCGAACCAAGGAAACTTAGATAGAATGATGGTTTCTAAAGTATTAAGAACGCTTGAAGATAAGGAGTTCATTAGCAGACAAGAGCATCAAACAGATACAAGGGCTAAGGTAATTAAATTGACGGATGAAGGAGCTGAAGTTTTGCAAAAGGCATTAACAGCAATTGAAAATGCTGATAAAGATTTCTTTTTTTCAGCTTTGGGTAGCAATCTAGCCTCACATAATCAAAATCTAGTGAGCTTGATCGAAAAGAATAAAGGCGAGTAAATACTTAGGTACTTAAAAAAAATGTGATGTTTCGTTCTTGCCTGTAAATATGTAAATCTCCAAGCAAGAACGAAATGATTTGAACTGTTAGTATTTAATCGCCAACTTACCAATAGTAGTTCCCGATTCCAGTTGTTCGTGAGCTTTCTTTAATGTCTCCGCTGATAGACCATTTAAAGTTTGGGTTAAAGTGTGAACAATAACTCCCTCATCAATTAAATCAGCTACTTTGTTTAAGATGTGGTGTTGTTCAATCATGTCTTCTGTTTGGAAGGTAGAACGGGTGTACATAAACTCCCAAGAGAAACTAGCGCTTTTGGTTTTCAGCTTATTTAATGCCACAGGGGCAGCACTTCCGGTAATAGAGGCAATATGACCTTGGGGCCTTATCAGCTCGGCCATGTCATCCCAATAGCTGTTAGTGTCTACAAAATCTACAATGAAATCTATATGTTGGAAGCCAGCATTTCTTACCTCATCAACCAAGTTTTTATGGTTTACCACTACGTCTGCACCCATTTTTTTGCACCATTCAATAGTTTCTGGTCTTGATGCGGTTGCGATAACTTTTAAGCCGGCAATCTTTTTCGCCAATTGTATAGCAATTGAGCCTACACCGCCAGCACCTGCAATAATTAGCAAAGTTTTGCCCTTATCTTTTTCTGCGCTAATACGAATTCTGTCGAACAAAATTTCCCAAGCAGTTAAGGCCGTGAGTGGCATTGCTGCAGCTTCTTCATCGCTTAATTGCTTAGGTTTTCTGCCCACAATTCTTTCGTCAATAACTTGATATTCTGCATTGCAGCCAGGTTTGTTAATGTCGCCAGCATAGTAAACTTTATCTCCAACCTTAAATAATGAAACTTCATTACCAATGGCTTCTACAACTCCACAAGCATCCCAGCCTATAATTTTAGGTGATGGAAGTTCCGTGTCTTTTGCGGCATTTTGTCTAATCTTATAATCTACTGGATTTACGGCAATGGCATTAATTTTAACCAATAACTCGTGGCCTTTCGGCGCAGGCTTATCCGTTTCAAAATCGATAAAACTATTTGGTGATGATAATGGGAGTGATGTTTTAAATCCTACTGCTTTCATGATGTTATGGGTTTTAGGTTTTTAGCCGTCATTGCGAGGCACGAAGCCTGTGTAAAAGCAAATGTATTATAAAGTTGTTTTTATTTTGAACTTGTGCGTCTGTAAATATTAAAGATGTTTAACATTTGACAAAGTTTTTGTAGTTACCATTATTTTCTAAACCTGATTGAAATGAAAATCCTTTTTGTGGGTGTCATCCTGAGCTTCTCGAGATATTTAGTGAAAAGTAGGGGCTTCGACAAGCTCAGCATGACAAAGTCCATAGTAGTTATCACAAAAAGATTGGAATGTAAAGCAGGACTACCTTAAATAGTAGCACAATGATTGCTTTTCAAATTTTATTTCTCGAAATCTAATCTGATAGAAAAAACGTTGCTATAAAGCGCATCAGAACTATTGCCAACATTGGTTAGCGCATAGTCTAAAGAAAAGTTCTTGATTTTGATGCCTACGCCCATGTTAGGCTGGTAAGTGTGAATTTGTTTTCCAGTGAAATCGGTAGATTTTTGAATATTGCCCAAACCACCACGTAAGAAAATTGTCCTTTTAAAATCTACTGAAAGTCCAATAGTTGGGTCTGCGCTTACTGGATCTGCACTTATCAAAACATTTCGTTGTCCATCTGTAGTGAAATTCACATTAGTTTCGGCCATGATATTAAATTTATCATTAATTG
>Ga0256901_1001388_pt1 | contig 12234 bp, 16 predicted proteins | sample MC6MC0689MT_FD_190200 | JGI IMG/M metagenome (GOLD analysis project Ga0256901, IMG submission 190200) | Metatranscriptome of enriched soil aggregate microbial communities from Iowa State University, Ames, United States - MC6-MC0689-MT... | ecosystem: Environmental > Terrestrial > Soil >... | reverse complement strand
TTCGAAAGCAGGGTTTCGTTCATGGAAAATAGAGCGGCCGGCGCCGTTAAAGACGAATGGCGCCGGCGGATGGCGGAGGTACGGGACAGGCTGTCGCAAGCCGAACGGGATCGCATGTCCGCGAAGCTGTGCGCTCTCCTGGAAAGCGGAGCGTTATCCCCGTTAAGACGGGAGCTTGGCCGCCCGCTTGGCGTATGCGCCTATGCTCCGTTTCGATCCGAAGCGTCGCCGCTGCCGCTCGTAGAGGCCTGTCTGAACGCTGGCGATCGGGTATACGCGACGCGAATGAGAACGGACGGAGAAGGGCTGGAGCTGCGCGAGCTCGGCGAACTGTCGGTCTGGGTTCCGGGGAAATGGGGAGTGCCGGAGCCTGATCCCCAGCGCACGTCATTAATAGAGGCAACCGCTGTGCTCGATATCGTGCTCGTTCCAGGAATTGCGTTTAATGCGACGGGAGGGCGGCTCGGATACGGCGGGGGCTACTACGACCGTCTGTACGCCGAGAGACGGCGCGAGACGCAGGGCAGGACGCTGTGGATCGGGTTTGCCTATTCCGCGCAAATCATCGAGGAAGCTTTGCCGTCGGAAGCCCACGATCTCGAGTTAGACGGGCTGGCCACGGATGAAGGCATAGTATGGTTCGGCAGGAGGGATTCGTAATGGCGCAGGCGGATGAGCGGCTGACTCATTTTAACGAGCAAGGAAGAGCCCGCATGGTAGATGTTTCGGACAAAGCCGATACGGTCAGGACCGCGATAGCGGAAGGCCGGGTCAAGATGGCGCCCGAGACGCTTCGCAGAATTCGCGAACGTTCGGTTGCCAAGGGCGACGTGCTCGCCGTAGCGCAGATCGCGGGCATACAGGCGGCCAAGCGGACGTCCGACTGGATTCCGATGTGCCATCCTCTTCCGTTGACCGGCGTAGACGTTCGTTTCGAAGACAACGGCGAGGATACGCTGACGATTACGGCTGAAGTAAAGACGACCGGGAAGACGGGAGTGGAGATGGAGGCGTTAACCGCCGTCTCCGCGGCCGCGCTGACCGTTTACGATATGTGCAAAGCGCTGCAGAAGGATATGGTCGTCGAGTCTGTGGCGTTGCTCAGCAAGACGGGCGGCAAGAGCGGCGACTATGTCCGTTCGGCGGAATAAAAAAAGACAGATTTAGCGATTAGGGGACGGAGGGATGGAGCTATGCGTTGGAAGGTGGCCTTGTTGACGGCTAGCGATAAAGGCGCTAGAGGGGAACGCGAGGACACGAGCGCGCAGGTCATTCGCGAGTTGATCGAGGAAGAACTGCACGGGGATATCGTCGATTATCGGATCGTTCCGGACGAGCAGGATGAAATTCGCGCTGCGCTGATCGAGATGGCCGATTATTTTCAAGCGGATTTGATTCTGACTACAGGCGGTACGGGTCTCGCCTATCGCGATGTTACGCCGGAGGCGACGATCCGGGTAGCGGAGCGCATCGTTCCCGGCATACCGGAAGCGATGCGCGCGGCCGTATCCCAGCGTTCGCGGTACGCCGCTCTGTTTCGCGGAGTGTGCGCGATTCGCGGCCGCACGCTGATCTTGAATCTTCCAGGCGAACCGCGGGGCGTTCACGAGCATCTGATGGCCGTGATGGATTTGCTTCCGGAAGCGCTCGACCAGGTCAAGGGAATGCGGGGAGGATTGGAAGAATGACGTCGCCGGAGCGCAGCCGGAATGACGGGACGACTCTCATCGGCTCGTCGAGGCTGAGGGAGGTAAAGGTCGAGGACGCCGTCGGTATGGTGCTGGCTCACGATCTGACGCAGATTGTTCCCGGACAGTTCAAAGGACGGCTCTTTCGCAAAGGGCATGTCGTCACTTCGGAGGATTTGCCGCGGCTGAAGGATATCGGCAAGGAACATCTCTATACGATCGAGCTGGCTGAAGTCGATCTGCATGAGGATGACGCGGCTCTGCGGATGGCGCGGGCGCTCTGCGGAGATCACGTCGCGTACGGAGAGCCGGCGGAAGGCAAAGCGAGCCTGAAGTCGACCGCGCACGGGCTCGCTTTCATCGCCCGAGAGATGGTGGACGAGATCAACCGTCTGGGCGATATTGCGCTCGCGACCGTCGTCGACCGGCGCGTCGTGCGTACGGGGGAGGCTTTGGCGGCGACGCGGGTCATTCCGCTGATCGTCCCGAAGCTTAAGATCGAGGCGGTTGAGGACATCGTTAGCGCTTATTGGGACGCGCACGGAGTCGCTCCGATCGACGTAAGACCCTTTCGCCGGATGACGGCCGGGCTGTTGACGACAGGAAGCGAGGTATATTCCGGGCGCATCCAGGACAAGTTCGGCCCCGCCGTCTCGGCCAAGCTCGCGGAGTTCGGCTCGGAGGTCGTCGAGCAGCGATTCGCGCCGGACGACCGTCATACAATTGTCAATGAAATTCACTATTTAAGGAAACAAGGGTATGATATGATACTTGTAACTGGCGGTATGTCGGTAGACCCCGACGACCGTACGCCGGGAGCGATCGCGGAAGCCGGAGCCGACATTGTCAGCTACGGAACGCCTATGCTTCCGGGTTCGATGCTGTTGTTCGGTTATTTGCAAGGCGTGCCGATCTTCGGATTACCCGGCTGCGTCATGCATGATCCTTACACTTCGTTTGATGTTTTATTATCCAGAGTTTTGGCTGGAGATACGATAGCGAGAGAGGATATCGTCGGGATGGGATACGGCGGTCTTCATCGCAGCTGAGCATTCGCACGACTTACATCCGAGAGGAGGTTTTTGCACATGTCAGGCATTGGAGCATCAGGCATTATTTTGCTCGTTCTGATCGCGCTGCTGTTGTTCGGCCCGAACAAGCTGCCGGAGTTGGGCCGCGCTTTCGGCCGCACGCTTCGCGAGTTCAAGAAGGGCGCCAACGATTTGATGGATGATCCGAAGGACCGAGGAGCTCAGAGGGTGGACGTATCCTCCGACGAGATGGACAAGCCTAAGGCGGATCGTCGTCTCCCGGAATAATCGGGACGGACTGGAACATGGATAGGGGCTGTCCCTCGGCGCAGATGTAAGATTTGCGGAAGGGGCAGCCCCGTTGCTGTATGGAGGCGAAGACAAGCAATGAAAGATAAGGCCGCTGAGAAGCGGGACTCAGAGTGGATGCCGCTGACGGAACATTTGGGCGAGCTGCGCAAAAGACTGATCTATTGCCTGATCGTATTCGTCATCGGGCTGGTTGGGGGCTTATTCGGCTCGCAGCCGCTGTTCGATTATTTGGTCGCGGCTGCGCCGATAGACAATTTGGATCTTCATGCTTTTTCCCCGTGGGATGCGATCGGCCTCTACATGAAATTCGCGATTTTGATTTCCTTCATCATCGCGATCCCTTTTGCGATGTACCAGCTTTGGGCATTCGTGCGTCCGGCTCTAGGGCCTAAGGAGCAGAGAGCTACGCTGCAATTCGTACCGGGAGCGCTGGTGATGTTTCTCATCGGCCTCGCGTTCTCTTATTTTGTCGTTTTTCCGATGGCTTTCCTGTTTACGGAGAAGGTGACGGGCAATCTCGGATTGGAGCAAACCTATGGCGTGACGCAGTATTTTTCGTTTCTGTTCAACATTTTGCTGCCGATCTCCTTGTTGTTTGAGCTGCCGCTGCTCATTTTGTTCCTGACGAGAATCGGGATCTTGAATCCGACGATGCTAAAAAAAATGCGCAAGCTCGCCTGGTTTATTCTGATTTTCATCGGTGTATTGGTCACTCCGCCCGACGTCGTGTCGGATTTGCTCGTCGCCATTCCGCTGATTTTGCTGTATGAATTTAGCGTTCTCCTGTCCTCGATGGCTTATGGGAAACGAATGAAAGCGCAGCAGCGGCGGGAATCGGAGTGGGAGCAGGACGAATAGGAAAAACAGCCCGGGCCTTGCAGGACTCCCGAATTAAACTAATCTGCCTAACAAGAAGCAAAAAGTGTCATTTTTCGATATTCCAAACGGAGTAATTATGATACACTGTTTCAAGTAAGTGCTTACATGGTAGAATGTCGGGAGGGACAAGAATGCGGGATATGACTTTGGGACGAAAATTAACGATTGGCTATGCTGCAATGGTAGTTCTTCTGGCGGCCGGATTCATGCTGCTGCTGGCGGGAACGGATTTGACGAGCCATTCGGGCACGTTCATCATGATTATCGTCATTTTCTTGTTGATCATCGTTGCGGGAGGCTGGGGCCTGAAATGGCTGACCGGCAACCTTACGGCCGCAATCGGCAACGTGACGGCAACGCTCAGGAACATTGCTTCTTCGGGCGGGGATTTGACGAGGCGCATACATATTCAGTCCACCGATGAGATGGGAGATTTGGCGAACGCCGCGAACCAGATGCTGGACGGCCTTCAGAAGATGATGAAGGAACTGAAGGACAGCACGGCGGAGCTGGCGGCTTCGGCCATTTTGCTCAAGCAAGGCACGGAAGAGAACGCGCGTGTCAGCAGCGAGGTGTCCAAAGCCGTGGAGCGAGTAGCTTCCGGATCGGAGACGCAGGTCGCGCAGACGCAGGAAATTTCCGCAACGATGCAGGAGACGTTGGACGGTCTGAACCAGGTGGCAGGGACGACTACCACAGTCTCCGATGCCGCGCAGACGACCGTTAAGCGTGCCGCCGCAGGCTCCGAGCTGCTGCAGTCGACCTCTACGGAGATCGATCAAGTGGGCAAGGCGTTCCGTTCGCTGCAGGAGGTCGTCAGAGGGCTGAACCATAAATCGGAGCAAGTTCGCGAGGTTATCGGCTATATTTCCGAAGTCGCCAATCAGACGAACCTGCTGGCGCTTAACGCCGCGATCGAGGCTGCGCGCGCCGGGGAGCACGGACGGGGCTTTGCGGTCGTTGCGAGCGAAATCCGCAAGCTCGCGGACCAGACCCAGCAATCTGCCGTGCAGATCGGCGATACAATCGGAACGATGTCGGGCGACATCGTGCAAGTCGCTACGATGTTCGAGCAGAGCGCGGGCCAGGTGTTCGCGGCTGTGGAAGGGATGCAGAACGCGGAAGAGACGTTCCGCGACATTGTAGACCATGTCGGACAGCTCAGCTCCAACATTACGGAGGTCGCAGCTTCCGTGGAGCAGATGTCCGCCGGCGGCTCCAACGTCGTTCGTTCCATTCAGGATATCTCCCGGATTACTGAGGAGACGGCTTCCTTCACGGAGCAAGTATCCGCGATGACGGAGGAGCAGCTGTCTTCGACCGACGAGATGGCGCGAACGGCCGATAACCTGAGCTCGATGGCATCCCGCCTGAAAGGCTTGGTCGGCAATTTCAAGGCGTAATTAGCCGGTTTGCGTGTCAGCCGCAATAATAGATGGGGCTGTCCCATAAGCAGAGTTGCTTAAAATAATCGATAAATAAAGTAAGGGGTATGTACCTCCCGGAGATTGCCTCATCCGCTCTTGAAATCACATTGTAACGGGTTAACCCATTCAGATTTCAAGAGCGTATAGCATCGGAGGGAGGTACATACCCCTTGCCGCTTTATCATCGATTATCTTTTACAGCAACTCGATGTGCTTATAGGACAGCCCCATTTTTTTGTGCAGGTTTAACGTAAAAGGACTTGAAAAGCGTCTTTAAATTCCGTATCATAGAAAATGGTTATTAGCACTTGAGACAATTGAGTGCTAACAAAATAGTTTCAAATCCAAAAAAGCAAAATTTAGAAGGAGGCTACTTACATGATTAAACCTCTAGGGGACCGCGTTCTCGTGGAACCGAACGCCAAGGAAGAGAAAACGGTTAGCGGCATCGTATTGCCGGATACGGCTAAGGAGAAGCCGCAAGAAGGAACGATTGTTGCGGTAGGCATCGGATCTTTGACCAAAGATGGCGAGCGGGTCGCGCTGGAAGTGAAGGCGGGCGATCGTGTATTGTTCTCTAAATATGCGGGCACGGAAATCAAATACGAAGGCAAAGAGTATTTGATTATGAAGGAAAGCGACATCCACGCGATCGTCGGCTAATACTTAGAATACTCAAGGAGGTTATTTAAAGATGGCTAAAGAAATTCGTTTCAGTGAAGACGCTCGCCGCGCGATGCTTCGCGGTGTGGATACATTGGCGAACGTAGTTAAAGTCACGCTCGGACCGAAAGGCCGCAACGTCGTTCTGGAGAAGAAGTTCGGCTCTCCGCTGATCACGAACGACGGCGTTACGATCGCTAAAGAAATCGAGCTGGAAGACGCCTTCGAAAACATGGGCGCACAGCTCGTTAAAGAAGTTGCAACGAAAACGAACGATATCGCGGGCGACGGTACGACAACGGCAACCGTTCTGGCTCAAGCGATGATTCGCGAAGGCTTGAAAAACGTTACTGCAGGAGCTAACCCGATGGTTATCCGCAAAGGGATCGACAAAGCGGTTAGAGCGGCAGTTGAAAGACTGAAAGAAATCTCCAAGCCGGTCGAAGGCCGCAGCAACATCTCCCAAGTCGCAGCGATCTCCGCTGCTGACGAAGAAGTCGGCGAACTGATCGCAGACGCAATGGAGAAGGTCGGCAAAGACGGCGTTATTACGGTTGAAGAATCCAAAGGCTTCAACACCGATCTTGAAGTGGTTGAAGGTATGCAGTTCGACCGCGGCTACATCACTCCGTACATGATCACGGATACGGACAAAATGGAAGCTGTGCTCGAGAACCCGCTGATCCTGATCACGGACAAGAAAATCTCCAACATTCAAGAAATCTTGCCTGTGCTGGAGAAAGTCGTTCAATCCGGCAAGCAATTGCTGATCATCGCTGAAGATATCGAAGGCGAAGCGTTGTCCACGCTGGTTGTTAACCGTCTGCGCGGCACGTTCACTTGCGTTGGCGTTAAAGCTCCAGGCTTCGGCGATCGCCGCAAAGCGATGCTGCAAGACATCGCGGCTCTTACGGGCGGCCAAGTGATCACGGAAGAGCTCGGCCTTGAGCTGAAGTCCACTTCCCTGCAACAGTTGGGTACGGCTCGTCAAGTGCGCGTAAACAAAGAAAACACGATCGTCGTTGACGGCGCTGGCGAGAAGGCCGACATCGAGGCTCGCGTAAACCAAATCAAAGCGCAAATCGAAGACACGACTTCCGACTTCGACCGCGAGAAACTGCAAGAGCGTCTGGCTAAATTGGCCGGCGGCGTTGCGGTTATCAAAGTAGGCGCAGCTACCGAGACTGAGCTGAAAGAGCGCAAACTGCGCATCGAAGACGCTCTGAACGCAACTCGCGCTGCTGTTGAAGAAGGCATCGTATCCGGCGGCGGCACGGCGCTGGTTAACGTTTACGAAGCGGTTGCTTCCGTTCAAGCGGACGGCGACGAGAAAACGGGCGTTAACATCATCCTGCGCGCTCTGGAAGAGCCAATCCGCACGATCGCTGCTAACGCAGGCCAAGAGGGCTCCGTTATCGTTGAGCGTCTGAAAAAAGAGCCTGTAGGCACTGGCTACAACGCTGCTAACGGCGAGTGGGTGAACATGTTCGAAGCCGGCATCATCGATCCGGTGAAAGTAACGCGTTCCGCTCTGCAAAACGCGGCATCCGTAGCATCCGTCTTCCTCACGACCGAAGCGGTTATCGCCGACAAGCCAGAGAAAGACAAAGCTCCTGCCGGCGGCATGCCTGACATGGGCGGTATGGGCGGCATGATGTAATATAGGCTGTAAAGCCTATAGCATCAAGGATTGTTGTCCGTCGGAAAGCCAAAGGGTAACATTTGGGTAACATCGGTTTGGTGTTATAAGCCTCTCATGAGTTCGGCGAACTTACGGGAGGCTTCTTTCTTTTTGGTTTTTGTGACATGCAAGTAGATCTGTTCGGTTGTATCGTCATCCTTATGTCCGAGTCTATCCATTATTTCGTGAAGTTCAGCTCCAGCCTCGGCGAGTAAAGAGACATGAGTATGGCGGAGAGAGTGCGGAGTAAGCTCCTCGTTTAGCTCTGCTAGTTTTAGGAGCCTGGCCATCCTCAGTTCGTATTGCTTAATGGTTCTAGGGTATCCAGGGTGTTTTCCACGGCTAGGCAAAATGTATCCCTTATCGTAATAACGCTCTCCATGAAAAATCTTTAACGACTCAACACTATTAAGATAGTTCTTAATTGTATCGGTTACTAACGCATCGGCCTCAATTGTTCTGGCGGATGTTGTAGTTTTTGGTGTTAGCAGTTTATACTCAACCATGTTGTTAGTTGGGTTGTAGTAAGTTTTCGTAATACTGACAGTGTGTTCATCAAAATCCCAATCAGATGCCCGGAGTACAGCAAATTCCCCGACCCGCATACCTGTATATGCTAGTGTTAAAAATGTTTCATAATCACCGTCGAGGCCTTTTTCTTTAGCAGTTTTCAGGAAATGCGCTAGTTCCTCTTTCTCTAGATACTTTACTTTTTTGTCTTGTTGCTCGAGTTGATCAACAGTTTTTTGGACTTTAGGTACGTAAGCATATTGAGTGGGATCATTTTTAATTACACCAAGTTCGATTGCCTTCTCAAATATCATACCGCCGGTACTGTGTACACCATCCATTGTGCTTTCCGCGTAACCTTTACCTTTATTACCATTCGATTTTAAATCATCTAGTGCATTTTGGTACTGTAGTCTAGTTATAGTTTTCATTTTTAGTTTTGCGAAGTAAGGCATTAATTTGCTGATTTCATGTTTTCGTACACGAACCGTACTAATCTTAACGTTACCAGTTCCCTCGTAAATTTTAAGCCAAGTCTTAGTGAAATCCTCAAAGGTTATGTCTTCCTCTTCAACATACGTCCCCTGGTTAACTTCAACATATACAAGTGCAGCAGCATCTTGTGCTTCACCTTTAGACTTAAAACCTCCCTTCTTCTTCTGTTTACGCCGACCTGTTTTTGGGTTAATCCCTACATCAAGCATGTAGGACCAAGATGCTCCACAGTTACACTTTTTGTCCTTTTTACTTTTTCCGTTAGAGTCAACGCATTTACAATGTGGCTTGTAGAAGTATCCTTTCAAAATATTTCCTCCAATAGAACATATGTTCTGTTTTTGTCTATAGTAAACCGCCTTGCAGCGGGGAAGCGCAAGATTTACTTTTCGAATGGATCAATCACCAGAAGTGGTTCAAATACGATCAGGTATCTGTCGTGTTCTGTGAAGATGCCGTACTTGTCCAAGTAGCGGTTGATTGAGTTTTGCAAGAATTCCTCCGTTACACAAAGGTATTCAGCTATCTCGTACCTGCTGTTAGCGCGGGCGCGGTGCGCTTCAATTATACGCCGCAAAGGGATAATTCTGTTGTATGCCCATTCTCGTGCGCGACGCTCCTGCTGTCGGTTTCCGAGTTTGGACTGATCGGTAATGTCTCCAACCGTTGTATAGTGATGCCCAAGCTCTTCGGCAAGGATGCAAATCTTGCCGATTGAAGTTAATCGTTTGTCTATGACGATCAGTCCGTCCCCGTAAAAGCCTCTATTCCTACCTTGAAGTCTTTTTTCGATGACTTCGACGCCGTCAGCACATGCTTCTGTACATAGCGCGTTGTAGCCGTACGGCATAGCGTCACTCCCTGTTTTTCTTGAGCTGGCGCTTTAATTTAAGTATCTCTTTAAATTCTTCGAGGTCTTGGAGTTCCTCTTCCGTCCAATCCTCTCCGTCGTGATGCGCGGCAATTGTTTGGATTGTGGCGGAATTACTTTTTTGATCCAATCCCAATAATTCGTCCAGTGTGATGTTGAAGAACTTAACCAGCACTCTTGCGGTCTCCAAGCTAGGATCTATGAGATTGTTCTCCCATTTAGAAATCATCCCTTTATTAAGGGTGGTTCCATAAGCATTGTTGATTTTTTCCGCGAGCTCCTCTTGCGATATCGCACCTCTGAGCTCGCGGATTTTAGCGCCTAATGAGTAAGCCATAAGGATCTCCCTTAATTTAAACTTTAGATGTGTCTAAACAGATATTACAACATAGGTTTCAATATTGCAACAAATAATTAGATATTCGCTAAAAATGTTATTGACTTTGAAACTATCGACGAATATACTCAAGGCACGGGTTTCAAATATGAAACAAAAGGGGGTATATTCCAAATGGCTGTTAATCGTCGTCACGCGCCGTACTATAAGTTCAAGGCGTTCCTAGCAGAAAATGAAATCAAACAGTACGATTTAGCGGCGATGCTTGATAAGTCTGTTTCTGCAATAAACCAGAACCTTAACGGGACTGGCGGGGATTTTTCTGTTGAAGAGATAAGAAAGCTGTGCATTAAGTACGGAATTAGTTCTGATGAGTATTTCATTTATAATCAAGTTTCAATTATGAAACCATATGAGCCAGTCAGTACTGCATGAGAAAGGGGCACATCAAATGGTACGAGTAAAAATCACCAATATTGAGCAGTTACCGGATATTCTTTCTCCCCAACAAATAGCAGACTTCGTTGGGATTGCAAGGCAAAGGGTTTACGATGCCTGCCAAAGTAGGGAATTGAGAAGTTTTACGATTGGTGCTTCACGAAAGATTGATAAGCGAGACATGCTTGAGTGGATCGATTCACATCGAAAAAATGGCAGCGCCGAATCAGCATGACCCTAACCCGCCTACGCTATTACACTCGCAAGGCCGCGCAGTACAGCCAGCTCCGGCGCCGCTGGCCTCACAGGTTTAAGCGGCTGATCGCTTACAAGATGGCGCTTAATAGACGGATAAGGATGGGAGGTGACAACAGATGAATGCAGCTCTAGTCGAGAACAATCTCCGGCTTGTCCACAGTGTAGCGAGGAAATACCGCGGCTTGGAGCAATACGATGATCTGATCGGCGCTGGGAATGAGGGGCTCGTTAAAGCAGCGCTCCGATACGACCCAGCATCAGGCAATAGGTTTAGCACTTATGCGGTGCCGGTCATCAGGTCGGAAATTTGGCGACATTTACGCGATCGTTCCAGCACTATCCGCATACCGCGGCAGGTCTACAGGCAGCGGCGCAAAGATGGCGAGGAGGTAACCCTGCGGCCGTTGAGCTTGGACGTCCCGTTGGTGGACGGTGAAGATTGCACCGGAGCGGACTATATCCCAATGCAAGTCGATTTTACGGGATCGATCGTTGAGGAATTCATTGGCAACTTGCCCGATCATTTTGCCCGCACCTGTCGAATGCGAATGGCTGGAACATCGCAATATGCGATTGCCGAATACTACGGCGTGAGACAAGCGACGGTGAGCCGATGGCTCAAACAGATCGCAAGTCTGCTAAGAGATTATTTACGGGATGGTGAGCATTGTGTGGATCAGACGTAAGAGCTGGGAGGCGCTGACGCTTCAAGAGAAGTTGGCAATCATCAGCAACGCGATCACGGTCAACAAGCGGAGGTGGCGGAAGGTGTGAAGGGGATTTTGATCTTTCTGACTGGCATGACCGCCGGAGCAGTTATCGCGATGATCGTATTTGGCCTGTTGACGATGGCTAAGCAAGCAGATGAGGCAGCCGGTCGGATGGTCGATGAGGCGCTTAGCGAACCGTTTGATGAGAGGGTTTGACTGGTAGATTACGTGAAGGAGGTGAGAGAGGATATGGCAGAAGCAAAACGTCGTAAGCTGGACGGGGACAAGACATTTAAGGGAAAAGCCTGGAGGCAGTACCGTCCGAGCCGGTTTGTTAAATGGCTTTTCCAGAATACCGGGCCGAACCGGAAGCAACGCCGCGCATAACGAAAAACAGCTCAATCCAGGGTGAGAGCTGGACGAGCTGCGCAAGACAAATCATATGTGACGCCAGTATATCATACTCGGCGCAAAAATGGGAGGCAATTATTCATATGTCTAACAATCAAATTACGATCACCCGCGAATACGTACGTCAACTCGGAGCTTGCAGCGCAGGTCGTGAGTGGTTTGAGTCCAATTACCCCAACGGGGGCGAGTACGCCGACATCCTGGCTAAATGCTACGAGGCGGGTCGATCCGACTGGGCAGAGTGGCTCATGGACAACGTTAACAGTGCCGAGCTGACCGCCCATAGCGGTATGCGTACCAGAGTAAGCGTGCGTTTCGGCTTGCCGGGGATTGTTAAAGCGACCATCGACTTTATTTGGAGCCGGGTTAACCCCGCGACCGTTAAACCGTCTGAAGGCGATTCCGATGGCAACTATGCCCAGATCGGCAGCAGCGGCAACTATGCCCAGATCGGCAGCAGCGGCGACAGTGCCCAGATCGGCAGCAGCGGCGACAGTGCCCAGATCGGCAGCAGCGGCTACGG
>Ga0256901_1001379_pt1 | contig 12279 bp, 10 predicted proteins | sample MC6MC0689MT_FD_190200 | JGI IMG/M metagenome (GOLD analysis project Ga0256901, IMG submission 190200) | Metatranscriptome of enriched soil aggregate microbial communities from Iowa State University, Ames, United States - MC6-MC0689-MT... | ecosystem: Environmental > Terrestrial > Soil >... | reverse complement strand
ACCTTCGGCACTGAACAGGAACAGGTTGTTGGGCGCGCGCTTGAACCAACGCCGCTGGCCGTCAATGTCCAGGTGCTCGATCAGGCCTGCGTCATCCCAGGCTTTGAACTCCTCGTCGCGAAGATCCGGCACGGACCTGCGCACTGCGGCTTTGGCCTGCGCTTCGTCGAGTGTGAAATCCAGGCGGATGCGGCGCATGCGCTCCTGCTGGAACAGGTAGGCGGCACGGCTGTCGGCATCGGTGTCCGGCGCTGCCAATGCCTTGTCGATCTCGGCCTGCGCACCTGCAAAGTCGCCGCGATCGACGCGCGCCTCCAGCGCTGGCAGCGCCGTCGAAGGCGCCTCACCGGCAAAGGCGATCCAGGCCGCGCTCATGCACAAGGCAGAGATCAGGACCTTGCGGGCGAACGGGACGCGGGCAAAGCGGGCAGAATCGGCGTTTGAAGCCACGGCAACACTTCCACGTGCAGGGTGGTTACAGCTGTGTAACACGCACCCGATACACGGTCAATAATTTATTCTTGCTTTCGACGGCGAAAGGAATAAGTATTCCTGAGCATCAACGAAGGGAGCTTCCCAATGCTTGCTTTGCCGCCGCTGTCCCAGCGCCGACGCCTTGCCCCGCTAGCGCGGGCCTTGATCCTTACCGCGGCATTGTGCGCCGGGCCGGCTTTTGCGCTGTCGCGGGTGCCTGCGGCAGCGGTTGCCCCCTCTTACGCTGGCATCATCGGCCTGGAAGAAGCCCTGCTGACGCCGCAGCCCTGGATCAGCAGGCTGCCCAACGCCGACGCCGTGATCCTGGACCGCGCCGCCATCGACGCGCAGAACGCACGCATGCGGCAGCTCGATGCCTCCATCATCGACCTGCACAAACTGCCCGCGCTACTGCCACAAGTATTGGTCCGCGAGCAGATCGCCGGCATCTCCAAGGCGCCGACCCGCACCCTGTACGACGTGCACGGCAAGCAGGTCACGCCGGCCCAATTGCAGGCGGTGACCGCCAACCTCGGCCTGGACGCGATCCCGGCCAGCCGCCCGATCCAATACGGCCTGGTCGTGCACCGTGCCGCGCTTCGTGCCTTCCCTACCGAGCTGCGCGTATTCAGCAGCCAGGGCGATACCGATATCGACCGCTTTCAGGAGTCGGCATTGTTCCCCGGCGACGCGGTCGCGGTGCTGCATGAAAGCGCCGACGGCAAGTGGGTATTCGTCGCCAGCGAGCGCTATGCGGCGTGGATGGAAAAGCGCTTTGTCGGCGTCGGCAGCGCCGAGCTGGTGTTCGGTTACGGTGCCACCGGCCCGTACCGGGTGATCACTGCCGGCAAGGCCTTCACCGCACACACCCCCGAAGAACCACGCGTCTCCGACCTCCAGCTGGAAATGGGCGTGCGCGTGCCGGTGCTGGCCGATTGGCCGGTGATGGACCCGGTCAATGGCCAGCAGGCACATGCCGGCCATGTGATCCAGCTGCCAGTGCGCAATGATGACGGCAGCCTGGCGCTGGTACCTGCTCTGCTGCCGCGCACGCAGGAATCGGCCAGCGACTACCTGCCGCTGACCCAGGCCAACCTGATCACCCAGGCCTTCAAGTTCCTCGGCGAACGCTATGGCTGGGGCCACTCCTACGACACCCGCGACTGCAGCGGCTTTGTCTCGGAAATCTACCGCAGCTTCGGCGTGCTGCTGCCACGCAATACCAGCGCGCAGGCAATCAGCCCAGCCTTGAACCGCGTGGCCTTCACCGACAAGGACAGCAAGGCCAAGCGTAGTGATGCAATCGCCAAGCTGCAGGTCGGCGACCTGATCTACATCCCCGGCCACGTGATGATGATGCTCGGTGAAGCCAATGGCATGACCTGGGTGATCCACGACACGTCCGGTGGCAGCTGGTTCGATGCCAGCGGCAAGCGCGTGCATGCCAGCCTCAACGGCGTATCGGTGACCCCGCTGCAGCCGATGATGGCCAGCGACACCGCCAGCTACATCGACCGCATCACCAACATCCAGCGCATCCGCCTGCAAGACACCAAATGAAGATCACCGACATCGAACTTGGCATGCTCCGCGTGCCGCTGAAAACCCCGTTCAAGACCGCGCTGCGCACCGTGGAAACGGTGGAAGACATCGTGGTGATGGTACGCACCGACACCGGCCACACCGGTTACGGCGAGGCGCCGGCCACGGCGGTGATCACCGGCGACACCCACGGCTCGATCATCGAGGCCATCAACAGCTTCATCAAGCCCCGCCTGATCGGCGAGGACATCAGCAACCTCAACCGCATCTGCGGGCTGATCCAGACCTCGCTGGAGCGCAATACCAGCGCCAAGGCGGCGGTGGAAATCGCCATCTACGATCTGTGGGCACAGCTGCACAAGGCACCGCTGTACCAGATGCTTGGCGGCGGCGACCCGGTCATCACCACCGACATCACCATCAGCGTCGATTACATCGACAAGATGGTGGCCGATTCACTGTCGGCGGTTGAGCGTGGCTTCGAGTCGCTGAAGATCAAGGTTGGCAAGGACATCGGCCTGGACATCGAACGGGTCAAGGCGATCCACGCCGCCGTTGAAGGCCGCGCCTTGCTGCGCCTGGATGCCAACCAGGGCTGGACCGCCAAGCAGGCGGTGTATGCCATGCACGTGCTGGAGAACGCCGGTGTGGTGCTGGAGCTGCTGGAGCAGCCGGTGAAGGCAGCCGACATCGCCGGCATGAAGTACGTCACCGAGCGCGTCAACACACCGGTGATGGCTGACGAAAGCGTGTTCAGCCCGCACCAGGTCTTCGACCTGATCCAGCAAGGTGCGGCCGACATCATCAACATCAAACTGATGAAGACCGGCGGCATCTCCAACGCGATCAAGATTGCCGATATCGCCTCGTTGTACGGCGTGCCGTGCATGATCGGCTGCATGCTGGAATCCAGCATCAGCGTGGCGGCGGCAGTGCATCTGGGCGTGGCCAAGTCCGGCGCGATCAGCAAGGTGGATCTGGATGGGCCATCGTTGAGCCAGTTCAATCCGGTTGTGGGCGGCGTGATTTTCAACGAGTCGGAGATCAGCATCACCGACGCGCCGGGCCTTGGCATCATCGAGGTACGCGGGCTGGAGATGATCAAGCCGTGATCACGCAGGCGGCAACCGGTCTCTCCTCGGTTGCCGCCGTCGTGGTCGCGCATGCGCAAACAACAGCACCGGCAAAGCCCGGTGCTGTTTTGTTTTGGAGATGGTCTTCCAGCCATCCAACGCACCAGGACACAGTCATTCCCGCGAAGGCGGGAATCGCTCTTGCTTCTGCTTCTGCTTCTGCCTCTGCTCCAGCCCCCTCCCTTGCGCGCAGCGCAGGGGAGGGTTGGGGAGGGGTAGCCTCGGCTTCGGCTTCGGCTTCGGCTGTTGCTTTTGCTTTTGCTGTTGCTGTTGCCCCAGCTCTTGCCCCACCGGGTCCCCTTCCGCAGCGACGTAGCCGACGGACAAGACCCCGCAGGGGCGGCGTGCATGGATGCACGTCGTTTTTCGACGATACAGGGATGTATCGTCGAAAAATCCCGGCGGCGGAGTGGACCCGCGGCGCGCAGCGACGTGGGCGCGGAGGCAGGGTGTGCTTTCTTTTGGTTAGCTTCTCTTTGCACAAGCAACGAAAAGTAACTCGCTCCCCGACGGGGAGCGAAAGCCTTTGCTTTGACTTTGACTTGCCCTTTGGCACCTCCAAAGCAGCGGCAGCGGCAAAACCAGAATCAAAAGCTTTCGCTCCCCTTCGGGGCGAGAGCGCACCTTTCTTTGCTTGTGCAAAGAAACGTGGCCCAAAGAGGCGCCTTTTCAGCAGCCGAATGGCTGGTCAAGCACACCCTGCCTACGTGCCTTCCGCGCTGCGCGCTCCAGGTTCACTCCGCTGGCAGGATTTTTCGACGATACATCCCTGTATCGTCGAAAAACGACGCGCATCCGTGTGCGTCGCCCCGTTTGAGGTCTTGTCTGCCAGCTCCGTCGCTGCGGAAGGGGACCCGGTGGAACACGAACAACGGCAGGAGCCGGAGCAACTGCAACTGCAACTGCAACTGCAGAAGCTACCCCTCCTCAACCCTCCCCTCCCCTGCGCTGCGCGCAAGGGAGCGGGCTGGAGCAAAGACACGGGCACAGGCGAAAGCCCAAAGCACCCTCACCCCAACCCCTCTCCCGCTTCGCAGGAGAGGGGCTCCCGAGCAACAGCCGAAGCAGCAGCACTGCTCCACTTGCTTACGCAATCCCTTAAAGTCTTCAGCAGATAAACACCCATACGCCCATGCCACCTCTGGTAAAAATCCGCTCCGAACGCGAACAGATGTCGGCCATCGAACGGCGCATCGCCGACTTCATCCTCGACAACGCACATCTGCTGCGCGACTACTCCTCGCAGCAGCTCGCCAATGCCTTGGATATCAGCCAGTCCAGCGTCGTCAAGTTCAGCCAGAAACTCGGCTTCAAGGGCTATCCGGACCTGAAGTATTCGGTGGGCGCCGCCGTCGCCGCCGCCGGCAACGGCGAAAGCACCAGCTGGCCACCGGAGGACCAACCGGGCGGCTATCTGCTGGTTGCCGAAACCCTGCGCCGTGCCAAGGTCGCAGCCGAAGAAGAGACCATGACCGCCAACCCCCAGGACGATGTCGAAGCGGTCATCGCCCTGATCGACACCGCCCCGAAGGTTTTCATCTACGGATTGGGCGACGATGGCCTGTATGCCCGCGAGTTCGCCATGCGCCTGTCGCTGCTGGGTATCCTCACCGTGCAGCAATCCGACCCCATCCTGATGACCGCCAACCTCTCGGCAGCCCGTCCCGGCGACGCACTGCTGGTGTTCTCCGAGTTCGGCAAGCTGCCGCAGCTGTGGCAGCTGTCGCGGCAGTTCCAGGAAGTCGGTGGCAAGGTGGTATCCATCACCCGTCATACCGCCAACCCGTTGCGCGCACATGCCGACGCATCACTGGCCATCTGCGCGCATGATCCGCAACCGCCCATCGCACAGCTGCTCTACCGCAGCTCGCTGCAATATCTTCTGGATTTCGTGTTCGTACTGCTATGCCACACCAATCCCGACCGGCAACGGCAGCTGGCGTTGAACCAGGAACGCATCCAGCACCTGATCGACATCTGACCGCAGGACACAGCGCAATGCCCTCCTTCTTCAATCGTAACTTCCATCACCTGTTCGGCTGCATGGTGCTGCTGTTCGCCCCGACCAGCTTCGCCTCGCCGCTCGCAACGCCAGTCCACGGCGCCCGCCAGCTGATCGTCGTCACCGCGCCCGGCTGGGACGCCACCAACGGGCACCTGCAGGCATTCGAACGCGCCGAGGGCGGCTGGAAGGCCCGCGATGCCGGCTTCGATGTCAGCCTCGGCCGCAGTGGCAGCGCCTGGGGTATCGGCGTGCACCCACAGCAGGATGCAGGACCGCACAAGCGCGAAGGCGATGGCCGCAGCCCGGCTGGCATCTTCAGCATCGGCCCGGCGTTCGGTTATGCCGAACACATCACCAGCACCATGCCTTACCAGCCGATGCTGGCGAGCAGCTACTGCATGGATGTCCCCGCCTCGCCGCTGTACAACCAGATCGTCGATGCAGCGAAGGTTGGCGAAGCTGCCGTGAAGGGCTCGACCGAGGCCATGCGCCTGGACCTGCACAACAACGGCGACCGGCGTTACCGCGAAGGCTTCGTCATCGAGCACAACCCCGCTGCGGTGCCCGGCCAGGGCAGCTGCATCTTCGCCCACCTGTGGCGCCAGCCCGGCGAAGCCACTGCCGGCTGCACCGCGATGGAGCCCGAGCGCATGTCGGCCCTGCTGGAATGGCTGTCACCTGACGCCAAGCCGCTGTTCGTGCTGCTGCCCGACGCCGAGTATCAGCGGCTGCAGCGCAGTTGGGGCCTGCCGGTCGTTCCAGAAACTACTCGTTGAGCATTTGCCTGGTTCCGGGCATCTTCCCTTCCTTTGGCCAAGCTTCCCTTCATGACCGACAGCGCACCCGCAAAATCCTCCAAGGTCTCGGCACCGGTCAAGGTGCTGATTGCATTGGTGCTTGCCGCCATCGTCGGGCTGGCTCTGACCGCTTATGATCAGGCACTGGCACTGAAGATCGCCGACGTGCTGCGCCCGATCGGGCGGCTCTGGCTAAATGCGCTGCAGATGACCGTCGTGCCGCTGGTCACCGCGCTGGTCATCGTCGGCGTCAACACTGCCAGCAATGCCGCTGCGTCGGGACGCACTGCGCGCAATGCGATCATCGTGTTCCTGATCCTGCTGGTCGGCTCGGCTGCGTTCTCCGCGGTGATCACCCCCTTCCTGCTGGACCTGCTGCCACGCGACGCCGACAACATCCAGGCCTTCCGTGATGCGCTGCGCTCGCCGACCACCGCAGCCACACCGCTGAGCGCCGCGCAGTGGATCGGTTCATTGATTCCCAGCAATGCCCTGGCAGCGGCCGCATCCAGCGCGATGCTGCCGCTGGTGGCTTTCGCCATGTTCTTCGGCTTTGCCCTGAGCCGGCAGGAACCGGAGCGCCGCGACCGCATCCTGGACATCATCCGCATCATCGCCGACACCATGATCACCATCGTGCGCTGGGTGCTGTGGGCGGCACCGGTTGGCGTGTTCGCACTGGTATTCGTGGTCTGTGCCGAAGTGGGGATGAGCATCATCGGCGTGCTGGGCTACTACATCGTCCTGATGTGCGTGATCTACATCCTGATCACCCTGCTGCTGTACGTGGTTGCCCGCCTCGCCGCCGGCGAACCATTCGGCCGCTTTGCCCGTGCGCTGGTGCCGGTGCAGGTGATTGCCGGCAGCACGCAGTCCTCGCTGGCATCACTGCCGGCGATGATCGACAGCGCACGCAATCGCCTCGGCTATCCAGCAGCGTTGACCTCATTGGTGCTGCCGATGGCGGTGTCGCTGTTCCGCATCACCAGCCCCGCTCAGTACATCGCCGTGGCCAGCTTCATCGCATGGCTGTATGGCATCGACGTACATGCTTCACAATACGCGGTGGCAGTGTTGCTGGCGGCAGCGATCAGCATGGGTTCGACCGGCTTGCCCGGCCAGGCCAACTTCATGACCAACAACATGCCGATCACCCAGAGCCTGGGTCTGCCGGTGGAACCGCTGGGCGTGCTGTTGGCGGTGGACACCATTCCCGATGTGTTCTGCACCATCGGCAATGCGACTGGCGGCGTGACCGCCACCGGCATCGTTGCACGGCATACGGCGCAGCACCCGGAGCAGGATCAAACCAGCGACAGCTGATTGCCTGCAGCCGCTCCCGCCTGCGCGGGAGTGGCCTTCAATCACTCCTGCGGCGGCAGCGGCGGGGTGCCGTAAGCGGCGTCGGCCGCCATCACATCGCGGGTGTTCTTCTGCACCGCCACGGCGCCGAACAGCGACAACGCGAACGACATGCCATAGAAGCCCTTCTCACTGAGCAGCAGGGTCGCATTCCACAGACCAACCAACAGCAGCAACAGCGCGCACAGCAGCGCGAACCAGCACAGGCTGTAATACAGGTTGCTTACTGAGATGCCCTCGACCCGGTCACGCACGCTTTTCTGCAGCGATACCGCTGCGAACAGCCCAAACAACAGCAAGGTCAGGTAATAGCCTTTTTCGTTCAGCACCATTTCGGCGTTGAACAGGCCTACCAGGTAGGCCACCGCCCCCAGCAGCAAAGCCGTCCACGATGCGGCGATAAAGGCGGCCGAGGGCCGTTGCACCTGCTGTTTCATCATTGAGCTCCCTTTGCATATGGCAAGACCCACCGACGGCAGGCGCGCGTAGTACGTTAGGCGATTCCGGTCCCACCTCACACCCCCCACCGCGCATGGTGTAAAAACGTGCACTGGTAACGCATCCCGCTCCTGGAGAAAACCCATGCCCCGCACCCTCCTGCTCTGCATGAGCCTCGCCCTTGCCCCCGCCCTGTTCACCAGCGCCTGCGCAGCCGACCCGGACCCGGCCGCCGACGCAGCGGTAAAGCCCGCGCAGTGGCCGTTCACCGCCACCGAAGCGGCGCGTTTCAATGAGCCGTGGGCCATGACCTTCCTGCCCGACGGCAGCCTGCTGGTCACCGAGAAGGCCGGCAAGCTGGTGCACTTCGACCCGGCCAGTGGCAAGCGGGGCGAGGTCGGCGGCGTGCCGACCGTGGCCTATGGCGGCCAGGGCGGCTTTGGTGACGTGCTGGCGCACCCGCAGTTCGCCAGCAATGGGCTGGTCTATTACAGCTACGCCGAGGACGGCGAGGATGACACCCGTGGCGCCGCGGTGGCCCGCGCCAAGCTGGTCCTGAATGCCGATGGCAGCGGTACATTGAGCGATGCGCAGGTGATCTGGCTGCAGACACCCAAGGTCACCGGCCGCGGCCATTACGGCCATCGCTTGGCCTTCGGCCCGGACGGCAAGTTGTGGATCAGCTCCAGCGAGCGGCAGAAGTTCGACCCAGCGCAGGACATGAAGACCAACCTGGGCAAGATCATCCGCCTCAACGACGATGGCAGCGTTCCGGCCGACAATCCGTTCGTGGCACAGGGTTCACCGGCTGACCAGGTATGGTCGCTGGGCCACCGCAGCGTGCTGGGTATCGCCTTCGACGGCAACGGCAAGCTGTGGGAGCACGAGATGGGCCCGAAGGGCGGCGACGAGCTGAACCTGATCCAGCGCGGCGGCAACTACGGCTACCCGATCGTCTCCAATGGCGATCATTACGACGGTCGCCCGATCCCGGACCACGACACCCGCCCGGAATTCATCGCGCCGGTGGTGACCTGGCGGCAGGTGATCTCGCCGGCCGGTTTCATCATCTACAACGGCGCGCAGTTCCCGCAGTGGCAGGGCAGCGGTTTCATCGGCGGGCTGTCGTCCAAGTCGCTGGTGCGCGTCGCCTTTGACGGCGACAAGGCCCACGAAGCCGAACGCTTCGACATGGGCCAACGTATCCGCGAAGTGGAGCAAGGCCCGGATGGCGCACTGTGGCTGCTGGAAGATGGCGCCGATGCAAAACTGTTGAAGCTGACGCCCAAAGCAGGCTGAAGCCTCCGCCCCTGTAGTGCCTAGCCATGCTCGGCAGAGGCATTCCCGGTAGAGCCCCACCTGTAGTGCCGAGCCATGCTCGGCAGAAGCATTCCCGGTAGAGACCCTGCCGAGCATGGCTCGGCACTACAGCCATCAGCGCAGGCGTACGGCCAAGCCTATCGCCTGCACAAAACCATAAGTGACAAGCGCGGCTGCCAGTCCCAAGGTCAAGGGACTGGCATTGCCCATGCCCGGCCCCATGCCTTGGCTGAAAGCGCCGCCATACCAGCGCCACGCCAAGCGCCCGATCAGCAGCACCGCCAGCGCACCGCCGATCCACGGATTCGGCGTATAGCCCCGCCGCCCATCACGCGGACTGACCAACGTGTGCTTGAGTGCGAACAAGCCCAGACCAATACCGGCAACCGCACCGGCAGCAATTCCCAGCGCGACATGCGGGATATACATCGCCGCGGCCACCAACGCAGCACTCACCAGCGACAGGATGCCGATGCGGACACCATTGCGAACCGGCCGCCACGGCTGCCAGCCGAAGTGGCGACGGATACGCCGGTAATACAACCAACCGAAACCGGCCGTCATCAACCAAGGCATGTAGACAGGCAATGCAGCAGGCATGAAGCGTCCCCGTGTTGTAGGAGCGGCGTAAGCCGCGAAGCTGACAATGGATCAGACATCGTAGTGCCGAGCCATGCTCGGCAGGGGCTTTATCGGCAATGCTTCAAAAGCCAACCCCTCCCCAGCCCTCCCCTACGCCTGCGGCGCAAGGGAGGGAGCATAGTGCCGAGCCATGCTCGGCAGAAGCATTACCGGTAAAGCCCCTGCCGAGCATGGCTCGGCGCTACATGAAGCACAGCACAGCATACCTCTCCCCAACCTTTCCCTTGCCTGCGGCAAAGGGAGGAAGCACTACGTCCTGATCAGGGGGACAGCAGTTCGAAACTCACCGCTTCACCGCTCACCGACGAAGCGCATACCCACACATCGAACAGTCCCGGCTCGGCGGTGTAATCACCGTCCACACCGGTAAAAGCAAGCTGTTGGCGGTCCAGGTGGAACTCCACCTCCACCGAACCACCGGCAGCAACGGCAACCTTCTGGAACGCCTTCAACTCACGCACCGGGCGTACCCGGCTGGCGACGCGGTCATGCACGTACAGCTGCACAACTTCCTCACCCGCCACCGCGCTGGTATTGCGCAGCGTGGTGCGAATCACCAGTTCACCATCCCAAGCCAACTGCGGCGTGCTCAAGCGCGGTGCTTCGTACTCGAAGCGTGCATAGCCGATGCCATGACCGAATGCATACAGCGCCGTGTTCGGGAACTCGCGCCAGCGTGACTTGAACTCCGACATGCTCGGCAGCTCCGGGCGGCCGCTGCGCGGATGGTTGTAGAAGTACGGCTGCTGGCCTGATGCCTGCGGGAAACTCACCGGCAATCGCGCCGACGGGCTGTAATCGCCAAACAGGATGTCGGCCAGCGCATGGCCATTCTGAGTGCCCAGATACCAGGTAACCGCAATGGCCTGTGCATCTCGCACCGCGCCTTGCAAGGCCAGCGCGCGACCATTGCGCAGCAGCACCACCAGCGGCGTGCCGGTGGCGGCAACGGCTTCGGCCAATGCCTGCTGCGCGGGCGGCAAGGTGATCTCCACCCGCGATTGCGCTTCACCGCTGTAGCGCTGCGGTTCACCGACAGCCAGCACCACTACGTCGGCACGCTGTGCGGCGGCGACTGCGGCTTCGATGCCACCTTCCAGTGCTGCTTCCATGTCGCAACCGGCCACGACGTCCAGCGCGGCAGCATCGCCAAGGGCAGCGCGAACGCCGCTTTCCAGGGTGACGTAGCGCGACTTGTCGCCAAACAAGGTCCAGCAACCTTCGATGTTGTCGCGATCCTGTACGAAGGGGCCTATCAATGCGATTTTCTGGCCCTGCTTCTTCAGCGGCAGCAGATCGCCTTCGTTCTTCAGCAACACCACCGAGCGGCGCGCGGTATCGCGCGCCAATGCATCGTGTTCGGCGATATGCGATTGATCAGCTTCGCGCGCCGGGTCCAGCGAACGGTAGGGGTTGTCGAACAGGCCGATCGCGTCCTTCAAACGCAGGATGCGGCGTACCGATTCGTCCAGCACCGCCATCGGCACTTCACCTGCATGCACCAGCCCGGCCAGGTGCTGGTCGTAGAAACCGCTCTGCATGCTCAGGTCCAGCCCAGCGAGGAAGGCCTTGCGGGTGGCATCCACTTCATCGGCGGCATAGCCGTGGGCGATCAGTTCCATGTCGGCGGTGTAGTCGGAAACCACCACGCCTTCGAACTTCCATTCCTTGCGCAGCAGATCGGTCAACAGCGCGCGGTTGGCACTGGCCGGCACGCCGTTGATGTCGTTGAAGGCACTCATCAGCGACAGCGCGCCCGCATCCAACGCGGCCTTGAACGGTGGCAGATGCACATCGCGCAGGGTCTGCGGCGAGATATCCACCTGCGCGTATTCCATGCCTGCGGCAACCGCACCGTAGGCGGCGAAGTGCTTGGGGGTGGCAAGCAGCGAATCGGCGGCTGTCAGATCATCGCCCTGGAAGCCACGCACACGTGCCGCAGCAAACTCGCAGCCCAGCACCACGTCTTCACCTGCGCCCTCGGCACCGCGGCCCCAGCGCTGGTCGCGGGCGATATCCACAGCTGGTGCGTAGGTCCAGTGGATGCCGGCAGCGGTGGCTTCGATGGCGGTGGCGCGGGCGGTTCGACGGGCGAGGTCCGGCTCGAAGCTGGCGGCCTCGCCCAGTGGGATCGGGAATACGGTGCGCATGCCGTGGATCACGTCCGAGGCCAGGATCACCGGAATACCCAGGCGGCTCTCTTCCAGCGCCACCTGCTGGATGCGCCTGCCCAGCTCGGCACCGACGCCATTGAACAACGAGCCAACGCGGCCTGCGCGTACCTGCTCCAGCACCTGTTCGGCGTTGCGTACATTTGCCTCTGGGTTCACGTCCGGGGCGAACGGGCGAACCATGTCGGCAAACACGCTCAGCTGGCCGACCTTCTCGTCGACGGTCATGCGGGCGATCAGGGATTCAATGCGGTCGGGGGCCACCGGTGGTCCTTCATGTAAACGATTTCAAGCAGATGATTCTAGCGCTACAAGCGTGAAGCGACTGCTGCACGGCTGCACCGGCAGTGCCGAGCCATGCATTACAGCGTTGGCCCCTCTCCCGCTTGCGGGGT
>Ga0256901_1001372_pt1 | contig 12315 bp, 9 predicted proteins | sample MC6MC0689MT_FD_190200 | JGI IMG/M metagenome (GOLD analysis project Ga0256901, IMG submission 190200) | Metatranscriptome of enriched soil aggregate microbial communities from Iowa State University, Ames, United States - MC6-MC0689-MT... | ecosystem: Environmental > Terrestrial > Soil >... | reverse complement strand
TTTTGACCCAGTGTACATTATTGTATGTCCAAACCAATTTTATTTCATTATGATTCGTAATTCGATTTTTTTCCTTTGTCTGTTTGTTGCTGGCTTAAGTACTACATTGTTTGCACAAATGCCGGTGTGTATAAGCGGTGGTAGCGGTTTCATATATATACATACAGGTAGCAATGGCATATCTAATTGGAGTCCGTCACTCCCATTTTCTGCTACCAATCCTGTTATGAATACCATTGCAATGCCAAGTGGTGCAGGCGGCTTGGCGGTAAGCGCTAATCTTAATTCTGGCACTGGCCCCACACCCACTTTTTACACCGTTATCGGCGGGCTTTATTATTATTACGATGGCACAACTTGGGTTAATACTACACACTCCAGCGGTGGAACAGCAGCGGTGAATCCTGGTGCAGGGGGCGGCTTCATTTATAATCTTATTGGCGGTTCTGGTCAAGTTTATAAATATGATGGCACTGGTAATTCAACTTTGTTGCTTACTGTCCCTGGCTTCACTGGTGGCGGCCCGTACGATTTGCAAGTTGATTGCTCTGGTAACTTCTATATTCTCAGAACGCAAAACCCTGGACAATGGCTTCGCAAATACGATCCTCAAGGAAATTTATTACAGGAATGGACATTGATAGGAGCTCCTAGCACAGGTGCTGGTGGCGGTTTTGGCATAGTCGGTAATACGATGTATTACGAAAATGCTGGCCTCAATACTGGAACTATTGACCCTACTGCAACTACCATAAATATTACCCCAGTAAGCCCAACTACAGGTTATCCTAGTTCTGCTGACTATGGTTCTTGCGAAATTGGCTCAGCAGGTATAAGTGGCGGCCCTGATGTAACTACATCCGTAGTTAGAGGTTGCAAATCAGCATACATTAATTTCCATCGTAACACTGCTGATACATTTGCTTATGGCTTTAAATTACAATTTAGCGGTAGCGCTACCAATGGCTTTGACTATTTACAATTACAAGATTCATTTTTCATTCCAGCATATCAAACAGATGCTACCTTAGAAGTTAAGCCTTTACTTATTGCTAATCCTCCGCTAGTAGCAACAGCTATTATAGAGGTTGTATCTCCGCCTTGTGATGGTGCGGGCGGTTTAGAAGTATTGCGTACAATAACTGTAAACATCGAAGATTCTATAAAGGTAGATATCATCACACCGCCTATTACGGTTTGTCCAGGCACACCAATCACCATCGAAGCCGTTATTGGCGACAGTTTGGATTTCAGCTGGCAACCATTTGGTTTTATTCCTGATGGCACACAACTCACCGTTCACCCACAACCTTATCAAACTACTACGTATTCTATTACGGCAACTATGCAGGGAGCTCCGGCTACTTGTCCTTCACGTACAAAATATTATACCGCAACTGTGGAGCCCATACCTCAATTGCAGATGCCATTCAAGTCAATAACCATTTGTCCCACAGACTCTCTGGACTTATCTGTTTCTGCTCTGCCGTCTAACATTAACTATAACTATCTTTGGACACCCGCTACTTATTTGGGCAGCAGCACATCTGCTAACACTAAGTTTTTAGCTCCTGCTGGCGACTACAAATATGTGGTGAGTGTTAAAACTCCAGTTGCCAATTGTGAAGCTAAGGATAGTTTTACAATTAGCGTTAAAGCACCTTGGCAATTCAGTTCAATAAATCCATCTGACACAACTATTAAATACGGAGATCAAATTCAATTGACTTCCAATAGTGATAACGCCGTGTATTGGATATGGTCACCATCTACTTATTTGAGCGATCCATTATCGCCTAACCCATTGAGCAGACCTTTGGAGGATATGGTGTACACGTTGATAGGTATGGATGAATTTGGTTGTAAGGATACAGCCACCGTAAAAATAAATGTGCGTCATCAACCAAATGTATTTGTTCCGAATGCCTTCTCTCCAAATGGCGATGGCACCAACGACGTGTTTAAGTTAGAGAACTTTAGGTTTGAAAAACTTGTTGAATTTAAAGTATTCAATCGTTGGGGTGAATTAGTTTTCGAGACCATGAATCCTGCAAAAGGCTGGGACGGCACGATAGGAGGCCAACCTGCTATGATGGATACTTATTATTATAAAATTTCGATAACCCAACCTGACGGCACACCCGTAGATTTCAAAGGTGACGTTACTTTAATTAGATAGTATTTCATTTCTAAACTTATAAAAGAAGCCGTTGAACAATGCATTTGTCAGCGGCTTCTTTGTTTAAATATCTTTCTAATCAAAATTAAAACAAAAGCTAAGTGTATCAATAAACTATTACCTTTGCGCAAATTTTTTAGCGGTTTACCGTTTCAATCCAAAAATTTCCTCAATGCGTAAGTCCTGGTGGAAAATATTAAGTGTACTACTTTTAGCTTACACCTTTACCGGCGGGCTTCTGCTCCCCGTGCCCGAAAAATTTATTCTTAACGAAACCATTCGCAACATCTTTTTCCACGTACCTATGTGGTTTGGAATGATCATCCTGTTTACGATTAGTTTAGTATTTTCCGTTCGCTATTTACGTAGTAGTAATCTGCGCGATGATATTATCTCTATCCAGTTTATTAATGTTGGTTTGCTATACGGCGCACTAGGTCTTGTTACGGGTATGGAATGGGGGCAATTTACATGGGGCTCTGCCTGGTCAAACGATCCTAAGCAACTAGCGTCTGCTATTTGTATGTTGATATATTTTGCGGCCTTAGCCTTGAGAGGCTCTATTCCCGACTATGACAAACGCGCCAAAATTGCGGCGGTTTATAACGTGTTTTCGTTTGCCTTAATGATTCCTTTGTTGTTTATATTGCCACGCCTTACCGATTCATTGCATCCCGGCAATGGTGGCAATCCAGGCTTCAATACTAAAGATATGGCTCCCGAGCTTAGACCAACTTTTTATATGGGCGTCTTGGGTTGGGCACTATTAGGCACTTGGATAGCAACCCTACAAATTCGTTTAGGTTTCATAGAGAAAAAACATTTATTAAATGAAGATATTTCAGAAAATTTCGACCTTGATAAAAAGTAAGCGTCTACTCACTTTACTACTTATGATACCATTTGTAGCCCAAGCGCAAAGCCGCCCGGAAATGGCTGACGCTTTGCGTTCTAATGGCAAAATTTATGTTGTAGTATTGGTTATTTGCACTATTTTTGCGGGCATTATTTTATTTCTAGTTGCACTAGATAGAAAAATAAAAAAACTAGAAAGAAATCAAGATAAATAAAACACTTTACACTCAAAAAGTAATTCATCACTCATTCAATTATTATGGCTAATTCGGCACCAGTCACAACGACTTCAGGTCACACAGAGTACAGCTTTTTCCAAGGTGTAGAACGCAACTTCGACAAAGCTTCTAAATTTACCCGTTTTGAAAAGGGTATTCTTGAGCAGATTAAAGCTTGTAACTCGATTCTTCAAATCAAGTTTCCGGTACGCATCGGCGATGGTGTAGAAGTAATTGAAGCTTACCGTGTACAACACTCTCATCACAAATTGCCTTGTAAAGGTGGTATCCGTTTTAGCATGGATGTAAACCAAGATGAGGTAATGGCGCTTGCAGCCTTGATGACTTACAAATGTGCTATCGTTAACGTACCTTTTGGTGGTGGTAAAGGTGGTATCAAAATTGATCCTAAGAAATATACTCCATTTGAATTGGAGAAAATTACACGTCGTTATACTTCTGAATTAGCAAAGAAAAACTTTATCGGACCTGGTATAGATGTACCAGCACCTGACTACGGTACTGGCGCTCGTGAAATGAGCTGGATCGTGGATACTTACGCTTCACTTAACCCAGGCGAATTGAATGCTCAAGCTTGCGTAACAGGTAAGCCTGTAGCTCAAGGTGGTGTTCGTGGTCGTACTGAGGCTACTGGTCTTGGTGTTTATTACGGTATCCGCGAAGTATGTAATGTAGCTGAAGACATGAAAAATCTTGGCATGACTACTGGTCTTTCTGGCAAGAGAGTTGTTATACAAGGTTTGGGTAACGTAGGTTATTTCGCTGCAAAATACTTCCAGGAAAGCGGTGCTATTCTTGTAGGTCTTGCAGAGTACGAAGGCGCAATTGCTAATCCTAATGGTCTTGACCTGGAAAAAGTTGTGGCTCACCGTAAAGAAACAGGCTCTATCCTTAATTTCCCGGGTGCTGAAAATATTCCGGTAAGTTCACATGCTTTGGAATTGGATTGCGATATCCTTATTCCTGCTGCTTTGGAAAGCGTAATTCACGGTGGTAATGCTGCTAACATCAAAGCAAAAATTATAGGTGAAGCGGCAAACGGACCATTGACGCCTGATGCTGACGTTATCTTGAATCAGAAAGGTGTTATGGTAGTACCAGACATGTATTTGAACGCTGGTGGTGTTACGGTTTCTTACTTCGAGTGGTTGAAAAACTTAAGCCACGTACGTTACGGTCGTTTGGAAAAACGCTTTAGCGAAAATATGTATGGTGAGATCGTTCACGCTATGGAAAGTATGACTGGCAAACGCGTCACAGAAATGGAGCGCAAAGTATTGTTGCATGGTCCTGATGAAGTAGATTTGGTTTATTCTGGTCTTGAAGACACCATGATTGGTTCTTACCACGAAATTCGTGAAGCATTCAAATCTCATAATGGCGTAGAAGATATGCGTACTGCTGCCTTCATCTGCTCTATCAATAAAGTAGGATCTTCTTACGAAGAATTAGGAATTTTCCCTTAGTATTTATTGAATATAATTTTGAAAAGACGCACCTTATCGTGCGTCTTTTTTTGTTACCATACCCATCATCTGCTTTATTTTTGCCGTCTTAGATATTAGCATGCCATCAGAAATTATTCCAATACACAAATTTGCTAAAGAGCCCGCAGTAGGTGTTCCGTTCCGCTATATACCCTTAAATCAGCGCTCAGATTATGACACCACCAAAGCTCATCGTCATAACTATTACGAAATTTTCCTTTTCGATAAAGGAGGTGGCTACCACGAGATAGATTTTGGTGCTCACAATATATCCGACAAGAGTGTACATTTTGTTGCACCAGGAATGATTCATAAGGTAAGACGTGCACCCAATTCATTTGGTTCTATACTTTTATTTTCCAAGGACTTTTATCAGTTAGGGCCGCAAGCCTCACCGTCTTTGTACGAATATCCTTTTTTGAATGCACAAATTTCAGGTTCGCCTATAGTAAATTTGACCCAAACCCAGTTTGACGAATTATTACAATTATCGCAAACTATGGGTCATGAAAAAGCAACAAATGGCTTAACCAATGCTGAAATAATTCGCACTTACCTCCACATTTTTCTATTGAAATGTAAAGAGTATAGCAATACTGATGTTCAAGCACTACCCACATCTTCGGCTGCTTATTTTCAAAAATTACAGCAATTGCTGGAAGACAATTACAGGCAACAACACATGCCTTCGTTCTATGCCGACGAATTAAATGTATCGTTCAAGAAACTGAATGACATCTGCAAACAACACGCTGGCTTTACTATGAGCAGTATGGTAAAAGAAAGATTGATGCTGGAAGCCAAGCGGCTGTTGATGCACACCGACCACAGCATAAAAGAAATTGGCTACTTTTTAGGCTTCGAAGACCCTGCTTATTTCAATCGCTTTTTCAGGAAAAATGAGGAAATTTCAGCAGGTGCTTTTCGTAAACTAGGTAATGAGTTGGTGGTGTAAAAACAGCAAACTATTGCTTGAAAAATATTTCAGTAGCACCATATCCATATCTCGGATTCCAATCGTGTAAAAAGAAATCTACTTCGGGGGTAGATTTCAATAGCGTGTGTATTTCTGTTTTCAACTTTCCTTTACCTACGCCATGTATCACTACTAATGATTGCTGATGCAGGCGTATGGCTTCTTCCAGCGCATCTTCAAAAGTATTGAGCTGAATGCTCAGCATTTCAAAATTGGACAGTCCTTTTATGTCATCAACCAATTGGTCGATGTGCAAGTCTATTTCCAGGCGTACCTTTTCTTTCTTGGGCGTCTTCAAAGCTTTTACCACAGCGGCTATGGTATCTTTGCTTTCTTCTTGTTTACTATCTTTCACAGCAGAAGGTAGCGGAAAATCATCAGCTAAGCGCACATAAAACATCGGCTCGTTCTTTTGCTGAATGTTGCTGATATAATCAAATAGCTTTTTCGGCTTTATTCGCAAAGTGTCTTTCAAATTTGCAGCTTTATTCTTATCGTCTTTTTGCGCTATAGCCCATGTAAACCTAGGCTGGTCGTGCATTTCCTCGAAGGGAATATCATGTAGATAAAAATGGGAAAAGGGTTGCAATACCGTTCTGTGTGAAAAAATGGAACCAAAACTGCCCGAACATTCATATACCAAATCAAGCTGATACGGTGTTTGATTAATAAAGTAGGTTTTCAATTTGTCTACTATATCTTCAAACTCATCGAAGCGAAACACCGGCAGGAAAGACAAATGAAAACCAGAAGCTATTTGCTGCTGCTTAACTTGTTGTTTTTTCTCCTGCGGAAAATCATCAAGCGTTTTGGCTACGGGAATTTTGTTCTTTTTCTTTTCAGTAAACCACTTTAAATACGGGTGGTCCACCTCGTCTAGAAATACAGGAAAATGAGTACCATTAATTTCCACTTCCACCATTTCATTATTGACGAAACCCGCTACCCTGCCCTCTTCGCCAGTACGTTTCAACAATACAATATCTCCAATTGAAAATTTCATGTCCGTGCTCCTTTTTGTAATGGCCCTTAAAATTTTAGTAAATTGATCTACTCTACCTAAATTTTTTAGCGGTTAACAAAGTTAATCAATTATTGGCGCTCTTGCTATTCAAACAAATTGCATTGTTATACCTTGCAAAAATTGATTACCTTTGCGCCACAATAGATCAGGGAATTCGGTGAAAATCCGAGACAGTACCCGCTGCTGTAAGTTTATATTGATGTACTATTTATCTAAAATAGCATTTCAAATTTTACCTCAAATACCACTGCAATAAACGTTGCGGGAAGGTGGGTAAAATAAAAACAAGTCAGAAGACCTCCTATTGCATTTCAATAATATCAGAGCTTTCGGGAATAAAAGCGAGGATGTAAAATTACTTTCTTCAAAGAAATTTATTTTTCTTCCTTCTTTGTGTTCGCATTGTTGTAGCTGATATTTTACAAGCTAAAAAAAATTTTATTTATGCAATACAAATTACATTCTTTTTTTGCTTTAGCCGCTCTAGGCTTAGGCAGTCTTACTATTAACGCACAAACCGTATCTACTTTCGAAGACGTAGTTTTGGCTGGAGTAGACACCACCTATCTAGAAACAAAATTTCCTGTTGATGGCATTTACACATACGAGTCTGGTAATGTAAAATTCTACGGCAGCGTATCTTGGGGCACTTCCTGGGCGAACTTTAACTGCTCGAATGGTACAGACACAGTTGAAACTTCTTATGCAAAAACCGCAGCCTGCATTGTTGGCGCTGGTCAAGATGTTTCTGATAATTACGGTATAGCTTACGTTCCTATTGACTTTATGGGTCCAGATCCTACGGCTACAATCCCAGTTGGCGCAAAACTATTGGGTGATGCTGCTGGTAATCGTGTAGCTGGTGTTTATGTTACCAATTCGGTATACGCTTACCGCTACATTTTAAACGGTGGTTTTTATGCTGCTAACAATCATTGGTTCAAACTCATCATTCGCGGTTACTTGAACGGAGTTGCTGCTGCTGATAGCGTAAACTTTACCTTGGCAGATTATACAAATGCTGCCAATCCCGTGCTAGTTAATACCTGGGAATGGGTTGACCTCACTAATTTAGGCAATGTTGACAGTGTTACCTTCGACCTTATATCTAGTGATGCCGGACAGTTTGGGATTAACACACCAGCCTATTTTGCTATAGATAACCTAACTACGTTGGACGGCGATTGTCCGCAGGCTACGAGCATCACCGCGGTAAGCATTAACGAAAATAGCGCAACTATAAATTGGACAAATAGCGTGACGGGTATTGATGTTGACTACGAAGTTGCCGTTGATCAATCTGCTACATTAGCCCCTACAGCTACAGCTGTAGCCGTTACAAGTGCTACTTTTAGTGCTACCTCACTTCAAGAAAACACGGTTTATTACATGCACGTTCGCAGCACTTGCGACGCTGGTTTTTCTGATTGGGATACTGCATCGTTCAAAACACTTGCTGGCACTGGCTTGTTTGATAAGAACACCGCTGGTTTAAGTGTGAGCATCAGTCCTAACCCGGCGCAAGATGTACTGCATATCAATGCTGCAACAATAGTGAACGCAGAAATCTACAATCTTGAAGGTAAGAGATTGATGAGTGTAACCAAGGCTAAAGACATCAATATTGCGGCACTTCCTGCAGGCTTGTATATGTTGCGCGTAATAGACGAGAAAGGTAAAGAGCATAATACCCTTCGCTTCAGTAAGAAAAATTAATATCAGATTAATTGACGCAAACCCCATAGCAAATGCTGTGGGGTTTGTACTTTTATCTTATCAAATTGTCAGACTTTACAATATGAAAAAAATAAACATTTTATTGCTGTCGCTAATCTTGTTCAGTATAAAATCTTTTGCCCAATATGCGCCACAGGCGCCACTATCAGGCCATGAAGGTATTTATATAGACGATGCGCGCATTAAAGCCTGGGCCAATGGTTGCACTTTCGAGCGCGGCTGGCTAAATATTGCCAACAAAGCATTAGGCCAACCAACAATAGGGAACAATACGTCACCTATCGGTATGGCGAACAATGAAATACTTAGTCTTGGCGACAGTGGTGTGGCTGTACTTACCTTCGAATATTCTATAAAAAATGAGGAAGGTCCAGACTTCGCTGTGTTTGAAAATGGCTTCGCCAACCCTATCGATGCTACGATGGCGTATATGGAATTGGCATTTGTGGAAGTAAGCTCTGATGGTATCAACTATTTCAGGTTTGACGCTGACTGTCAAATTCAGGATACGTCGCAGATAGATAATTTCACCTATAGCGATGCCACGAAAATCAATAATCTTGCAGGTAAATATATAGCCAATTACGGAACACCCTTTGACCTTGAAGAGCTAAAAGATAAGCCAGGACTAGATGTAAATAATATAACCCATATTAGAATTGTAGATTGTATTGGTTCAATAGATGCAAACATTGGAAGTAAGGATGCCAATGGCCGCATGATTAACGATCCTTACACCACGGAATTCCCTTCTGGCGGTTTTGACCTTAATGCTGTTGCGGTATTAAATAGTAATATGCCTGTAAGTGTGCAAGATTGGAAGAATGATGTAGCACTCAAGGCTTATCCTAATCCAGTTTCAGACGTGTTACATATCAGCACCCAAACTAAAAATGCTATAAGCTATTCGCTTACCAATATATTAGGACAACAGTTGGCTGAAGGCAATTTTATTGGTGCTCACAGCATTGATGTTCAACGCTTACCGAAGGCTACTTATTTGCTAAAACTAAGTGACCATAAAAACAGTACAATTATAAAAATTGCCAAGCACTAATCAATTGTTATTTCATGAAAAGTATAAGGTTACTTCCGCTGTTGTTACTTGTTTTTTCTGCCTGCGTAAAAGATAAGCCAAAGGTTACAGAAACGCCTACTATCAAGGATGGTAGACGATTGTATATCGCTAACGAAGGAAGTTTAGGTAATGGTAACGCATCCTTATCAGTGTACAATACAGATGATGGAAGTATAGCCAATGATGTATTCAGTCAAAAGAACGGACAACCCTTAGGCGATGTATTTCAAAGTATACAGATTGTGGGCGACCAACTTTTTATGGCAATCAATAATTCAGATAAAATTGTTGTAGTTAAGAAAAAAGATTTTTCATTAGTCAGCAATATCAACGTGAGGAAACCGAGATACATGCAATTGATAGATGACGAAAAAATGTTGGTCAGCAGCTTGTACTATCCTGAGATTAACATTATTAACCCCAAAACGCTTCAAGTATTAGGTAAGATAGATATTGATTACCCAAATTCAGAAGGCATGGCCCTTTTAAACGGTAAAGTATATGCCTGCAATTGGGACACAGCTTGCGATTACCTGTATGAAATAGATGCCGCAAGCAATGAAATTACTGCTAGAATTGATTTGGCAGGCGCCGCACCACAGCAGGTGTTGGTAGATAAGAACCAAAAACTATGGGTATTGAGTGGTAATGTTTACAAACAAAAAACAGCCACATTAACCCAAATTGACCCTGTGACGAGAACTACGATTAAGAGCTTTACCTTTCCAGCGCAGGCAGATATTATGAAGCCATGTTGGAATCCTGGGAAAGATACTTTATACTTTCTTGGTGTGAATTATAACGGAGGCACGGATTATAATGGCGTTTACAGAATGCCTATAACCGCTACCAGTTTACCTTCTACACTATTCATCAGCGCTCAACCTTTGCAATATTTCTGGGCCTTGACTGTAGATAGCGTCACCAACCAAATATATGTGGGCGACCCCAAAGGCTTTGTACAAAAAGGGAATGTGAGTGTTTACCAACCTGATGGAACAAAAACCAAGTCTTTCGATGTGCAACTCGGTCCAGGATATTTTTACTTTGATAAATAAGAAATTATAAGCTAAAGAATTATTCTAAAAAACTTTAGCCATTTGATGAAAATTATCATCTAAATTATATCTTTACGGGAATTATATTTCAACAAAACAGAATAACAATTTAGATAGCATGAAAAAATTTCTTCAATTAGTTATGGTATGTGCTGGTGTTGGCATCGTTTCTTTGTCTACATCTTGTTCTACAAAAGACTATGATGCAGGCCCTACCTTTCCAGGAAGAGACACTATTAAAAACTCTATGCGTGGTGACTTTACGGCCAACATTAATGGTGTTGCCTTTAAAGCTGAAAACAAGTATGCTAGTGATATCACACAAGGTGGCGTAAGGTCAATATCAATATCTGGCGTAATGGACAGTTACGACAAAGACCCTAAAAATAATCAAACTATTTCCTTGTACATAGCTAATTATACAGGTCCTAATACCTATGTTATTCAAAATGGTGTAGCTGGTAGTTATATCAATATGGAAGAAAACGTGCCTACAACTTATTTAGCAAAAACAGGTGATACTGTGGCACTCATTCAAATCACCAGCGATGCTGGCAATTTACAAGGTAAATTTAATTTTGTAGTAGCGCCTAATGGTTTGGGTACTGCCGATAACATTAGCATTACTGATGGATCATTTGATGTTCCTAAATAAGCATTGTTTCCATTTAATTTTTAAATACTAATTAACATACTCCGGCATTCCTTATCGAATGCCGGTTTTACTTTTGAGCCATGGAAAACGAAATTTTGATAACAGCGGAATCTAGCCCTAAGAAACCATCAGGCAAGAAAATAGCTATGATGTGCCTAAGTGCATTATTGGGTGGCGTTTTCTTGTTTTCTGCATGGACCAAGACCGAACCTGTTGCCTATTTTGAATTTGTAATCAGTAGTCAATTACATATAGCTCAAAGCATGGCAGCTATGTTAGCTCGTTTTTTCATAGGGCTTGAAGCGGCTTTAGGTCTGTTGCTTATTGCCAATGTATTTGGTTATAAACGCTGGGTATTGAAAGCTTGTCTGGCCTTACTCATTGTTTTCAGCTTACATTTGGTTTACTTACTAGTCACGCAGGGCAATGATGTGAACTGTGGCTGTATGGGCAACATAGCACCTATGTCGCCGGCATTATCTCTATTGAAAAATGCGGCAATGGTTGCAGTAGTTATTGCGCTTTTAAAATACCACAGAACAGATGATGGACCAATATTAAACGTGGCATCTTTCCCAATTGCATTAATCATCATAGCCGTTCCGTTTTTCCTATTTCCTATGGGCAAACAAATTGCTATGCCGCTTAGTAAATTGTACAATACCACTGAATCTGAAATACCAACAATGGAACTCAGAAAAGGCAAACGTATACTTTGCTTTATGAGTTTGGGTTGTGAGCATTGCCGCAAGGCCGCAGGTATCATTCAGGAAATGAAATCAAAAAACCCGTCTTTACCTTTTTATTTTGCACTAGCCGGTGGAGCGGATAGCACAAGAGCCGAGCGCTATGCAGATTTTATTCAAGAGACAAAAGCGAAAGACATACCGCATCATTTTCTTGGTAAAAAAGACTTTATGGATATGATAAAATACTCCGAAAGTGAAGGCGTACCCATTATATTGTGGATGGAAGACACCACGGTAGTGCGCAAAATAAATCTGTATGAACTGAATCAAAGAGAAAT
>Ga0256901_1001369_pt1 | contig 12329 bp, 4 predicted proteins | sample MC6MC0689MT_FD_190200 | JGI IMG/M metagenome (GOLD analysis project Ga0256901, IMG submission 190200) | Metatranscriptome of enriched soil aggregate microbial communities from Iowa State University, Ames, United States - MC6-MC0689-MT... | ecosystem: Environmental > Terrestrial > Soil >... | reverse complement strand
TTTTTTTTTTTTTTTTTTTTTTTTTTTTTTTTTTTTTTTTTTTTTTTTTTTTTTTTTTTTTTTTTTTTTTTTTTTTTTTTTTTAATTCTTTTTTTTTTTTTCATTAATTTTTTCTCATCTTCTTCCTCCTCCTCACCAATTAACATCCCCACAGATTTCACCACAACCCCCGTCAGAATTATAATCTCCCCTTACCATCCAAACAAATTTACATCAACAAATAATATGGGTAATCTCTTTAGCTGGCTTCAGAACGCATTCTGGTCAACTGAGATGGAAATTGCTATACTCGGCCTCCAAAATGCTGGTAAATCATCATTCGTTCATATTCTCCAAACTGGTGAATTCGATGACGATTTACTCCCAACAATTGGTTTCCGTTTACAAAAGGCGAAAAATTCCGGTGTGGATATTAAAATATGGGATCTCGGTGGTCAATCACAATTCCGTCAGGGTATGTGGAGTCGATATTCACGTGATGTTGATGCCGTAGTATATGTCATTGATGTTTCTGATCCGGAAACGTTAGATTTAGCTTTTGAGGAGTTATTTAGGGTATTAGGTTATCAAGAATTATCGGGAATACCATTGTTGTTATTATTTAATAAAATGGACGCGTTACCTGGCTCAATTGAACAAAAAAATGAAACTGTTAATACTATTCTTGAACAATTCAAATTTGATGATATTAAAGAAAGAGAAAAGGGTTGGTTAGCGATTAGTTGTAAAGAATTATTCAACGTTGATAAGGCTTTAGCATGGTTAATTGAACAATCAAAGAAAAAGAGTGATTAATTCGTGTCAAATTTGAATCTAATAACCTTTTCTTTATTAATCCCCCCCCTCTTTTTCTTCCTCAATTTGATTAATTTATTCAACAATAACAATAGTTTTTAAATATTTACCGCTGTGTAGGTATTATTACTCAAGTTGTTTTTACTTCTTTCAATTCATTTTGATGAATGTGTCACAAAAATAATAGTGCACAAACACGAAAAATAACAAAGTTGGACCATACAAATAACTCCAAACACATTTATTGATAAGTGTGTTTATATTAACAATAAACTCTTTTCAGAAACGGTGTTGTCTTTGCTCCCTTTTTAGGTTTTTTTAAGTCGAAAGAAAATAAAATAAAAATGGAGTTTATTGGGGGGAATATGAATGGGAGGGACCAAATAAAGACATCAAGAATGGCAAAACAAAACCCAAATAAAATCTTCTTTTTGCTCAGAAAACATAAACCCGACGATATACCAGAAATGCAAATTAATCCTTTTTCTTATCATCATCATTTTTTTCCAATTTAGGTTGTGCTCGACGCGCAAGAGCATCAAAAAGTCCACTAGGGCCAATCCATCGTAATAATGGGATCAAAACTAAACTATCTAAACCAGTGGAATAAAATGCATTGGGACGAGGGGATAAGATGACGTCCCAAACACAACGTGATACAGTACCAGGTGATTGAGCAGTAGCCTCAGCTTGCCCTAAATGTTCTTGCATCGCATCATTCCATCTATGATAAAAATTTTGAACAAACGGTTCCATAACAGAATTGTTTAAATCCATTTTTTTTTCAACAATTTTTTCTTCAACAATGGTAGTACGACGACGTAAAGTATTAAACTGACTAGTTTTACCGTTATTAACCGATAACGATGTAGTACGCCCTAATTCAACACCGGGGGTATTCTCATCATTAACAATCTTTTCTGGGGAAAATGAACTTAATGAGACGATAATTGGTTCATCAGAATCAACGGTATCATCAGTATTATCAATTTCAGTCATAGTTGTCGTAATAACAGTCTGTGGGTGAATTTTGTTGTGGTTACACGTATCATAAAATTTCGTCTTGACCGCACCAGGACAAATCGTGGTAAAGTTAACCCCCATTTGGAATAATTCATGTCTATAAGTCTCAGTTAATGTCTTAACAGACCATTTAGTCGCTGCATAAATACCAAGCGGGGAAAGGGACATAAACGAAGCAACTGAGCCAACATTGAGGACGGATGGGACAAGACGGGAGTTGAGTTTGGAGAGGATTCGTACGGAACGGCGAAGGAGGGGTAAGAATTGATTAGTCATATGGATAAGGCCAAAAACGTTGGTATTAAATTGATCATATAAACGTTGATCATCAATCAATTCACATTGTGATGGTTGTGCAAAACCGGCATTGTTGATAAGGGAGATTAAAACAAGGTTTTCTTTCATAATTTTGTCTTCAATTTCAACCTGTGCGTTTTTAATCGAATCTTGGGAGTTAACATCCATTAGGATAACAATTAAATCGCCCCTAGTAAATACAACATCATCACCGACAACTGGTAATGGTGTTGGGGTTGATTTGAATTCAGTAAGTAATGATTCGCGGTCGGATTGTTTACGGACAGTTGCAAATACAGTAACACCTTTACACGTAGCATAAGTCATCGCCATATCGCGTCCAATACCGGTAGAACAACCAGTAATGATTACTGCAGACCCTGGAACGAGGGATGATGCGCGTCTATTTGTAACTAAACGAGAAATGAGAAGGGAGGCAATAAGTGCGATAAAAAAGGACAGGAAGGAGATAAAAAACCCACCAGTGAATGCAAATAGGGTTGAAAAAATGATTAAATATGTAATTGAACCGGTTTCATTCAGAAATCCAAGATGAAGGAAGTAATCTGAAGAAAATCCCAACGATTTGATCGTTTCAGGCACAGACATTGGTATATGCTGGGACTAATATGTGGTTAGAACGGGGAAAATGATGGGGAAGGGAAATGGGGGGGTGAGTTGGGGAAGGATTTGAGGCGTTTTTTTCAGAAAAAAGAAAAATTGCACCAAATAAAATCAGATTTCGGTGATTTGTTGTTGTAATGTCGTGTAGAAATGTTTTTAGACTGGATCGGTATTTAATCTAAATAATGGACAGGCTTATATCGTAGATATGCACCATGTATGGAGACACTTTTTTTCTCAAAAAGACAAATATGAGTCGAGTTTCGATAGTTCTGGGGTTAAATGTGATTAATAAGAGCGTGGTGGGTAATATTCACTAATATAAACACGTTGACTGAGCATAACAAATGAGAACACATATTATACACCATTTTTGAAAACAAATTGAATAAATTTCAAATTTCAAAATTCAAAATTCAAAATTCAAACCGAAAACACGAAAAAAAAGACTTGAAGAAAATTGGGATTGGGTTGAATTGGAGGCCAGGGTGTTTTAGGTCAATCATATTACCGTCCTAAATCGCTGTAATACCTCTCTATAAACATCATATCGGATATAAACATACCCAATGTGCCGTAGAATCCCCAAATTGGCGTTTTTTTGCATAATCCTGAATTTGGGCATTAAAAAAAAGTGACATTTATTTTGGCCGTACTGATGTTACATCACCATGTTACTTGGCCCCTAGTTTGTATATATGTAACAATGTCCGTTAATACCGTTCTTTTGATCTGAACAACTCGTTATTATCTTATTTTTTTTCGGTGGTAATTTGAATCTTTTGAATTTCTTCACAATTCTTGTCACGCTCTTATAGACAAGGTTCATTACTCACAACACCGATATGCAGAACCACAGTGGATATTTTCACGACGATTTTTCAGCCCACACGACTGTATGAAGTCATCTAGCCCGGAATTCCCGAAATTCCCAGAATTCCCATCATTTGCATTTTTTCTTTTTTCAACGCAATTTTTTCACAATTTTTTCGCAATTTTTTCACAATTTGTTCACAATTTTCTCTTTTCTTGCGTTTTCCCCCATCATTACTTTACCCTATACCCAATACTCAAACCTGTATTTATTATTATTATTCAAACTATCCACTTAACTGTAAAAAAATCACCCCCTCTTTAATTTATCCCAGTTTAAAAAATAAAAACATCAATCAAACTCAAAACGGGTTTTTTTTGCATTTTAATTTCTTAATACTCCTTCAATACTCTTTTAATACTCTTTCAATACTCACTCAACACCCCCTCAACACACCCCCTCAACACTCCGTTCGTGATTTAATACCAACCGAAGTTATCTCTATAGTGTAACTACAGAGGGACTTGTCTTGTATCTTCATTGCTAGCCGTTTATCCCTCCACCATTAGCACCAAAGAGATCAACAGTGAACTCTACCTTTTTTCGAGAACAGTAAAATAAATAAAACCCAAAATTTATTACTTTTTTTTTTTTTTTCGTTTTTTTACCCTTTTTTTTTTTTTCGTTCTCACTCCAAATCATTGCTGCTTTTTAGAACAACAGCCTTCCCATCCCCCAATTATTCATTTCCATTGTCTGCAACTCAACTGCAAATTTCAACACGCAACAACAACAACAACAATCCCTCAAAATTTCACCTATTCAAAATGTTTCCCACATTCTCCTCCTTAATTACCATTCTCTTCCTATCACTTACCTTCTTCACCGTAACACAATCCCAAACAACTTGCTCGCCTGGCACGTTTAACTTCCCCATAGACCGCACAGATTGTAACGCATCATTTCGTTTTGGAGGTCATTTCGGTCTTGGCACACTCCCACGATCGCAAAATTTACCATTCGTTATTACTACCGGCCTTGATGAGACTGGGGCCCCAATACAAACACAATTTATTGGTTTTTCCGGGACCTCAATTTTTTCAATATCCCATCGTGATTTAATCGCAGTTACCCATCCAACCTATGGTATGACATATTCCGGTGTGTTATTAATCCAATCTGAATACACTGAATCATTTAAATTACCCTTAATTATTATCCCCTCAACATCAGCTTCTAACACTGTCCCGACAGGTCTTACATTTACTGTTCAAAAAATACAAGCCTCTGCGGCTATGGTATCCGTTAGAGTTGGGGTTAATGCGTTAAGTTGCCCAGTTGATTCTTCTTCAATTCAATTAATGGGCCCATTATGTCGTGTATCTATCACAAACAACCTACCCACTTCAATTGACTTTGGTTCTAATGATACAGCTCGTTTTGAAGTTACTGTTACCCATCCAATCACGACTATTTTTAGACTATCTGGGGTCGTTTTTTCGACTCAAAATTCCAGGCTTCTTTCTAATGATATTATCGGACATATTGCATACTATACTACAAGTGATGTACTTACTGATGGTGCTACTATTGCTACTACTACTACAATTTATACCGTTGTTTTAACTTTGTTGACGAGTTTACCAACAAATAGTTATCTCTTACCAATGTGGATCGATTATGACGATAATTATTTCACACAACAAAATACCGTCTTGATTACACATGCGGTACGAACATCAGTATTACGTTCACCGACTCCTACTCCGGGGACCGTGGGTATATATACATGTTCTTTACCATTAATGTTTGGACCACATTGTATGTCATCGACTACCATATATTTACCATCTCAAAGCCAAAGTGGAGTTTCTTCAGATCAAATAACATTCCCATTCAACACTGGTATTGAATTTTCAATTATTTCTCCAAATTCCCAATTTTTATTACATTTACGTGCAACAGGTGGGACTGTTGGGTCTGATCTTATGTGGTTACATTGTGATGGTGTTGATTATAAACCGGATGAGTTTCAATTTCATGTCCTAACGGCCCGTCATGTAACTGGTTCATTTACGTATTTAAGTTCCCCGACATCATTATCGCCTATTATTGGTAAGACTTGTAAGTTCTTTATGATGAGTAGTCTTTTTGATGATGATGATGATGGAACTTCATTACCTGAGTCAATTTGGGATCTGGGGATGCCAAAGACTGCAACCCCAACAACCATCTCAACTATAACTTCAACAAATACTCCGCTTAAACGTTCTTATCCATGGACTCCAATTGGGATGAGAAAAAGTAAATTGGCAATTTTACCAACCGTCATCCAATCATGGTGGGGTGATAAGTTTATGGAACAATTACAATTTATTGATTTAAATGATCGTTTTCAATTAACACCATTACATGGTGGTGGTAATTCAATTAGATTATTTGGCCCATTAATTCCAAACAATATACCAATTGGTAAATATAAAATTGAATATCAAACTGCCGGAAGTGTCAATTTTAACTCTCTTGGTCATTATTTTGTCATTTCAATGGAATGTACGCCGCCATTTATTGGCTATCGTTGTGAATTTAGTGCTGATCAATCATATAACCCTGCTACGAGATTTATTTCATGGGGTGTACCCCTCCCACTCAGAATTCCCAGTTATGGTTCTTTTTCAAATTCGCCTTATTTTGTTGGGACAAAAACTCCTCCATTTGGGTTATTAATGACATATCCTGATAGTAAATCAGTTCTACCTGTTCAAATGAAAGCATCTGATTTGCAACTACTCCAATTTAGTTTACCCTTGGTTGATTATTTAACAGATACAAATGATCAAATTGAAATTTTATCAATAATTGATATTGGATCATATGGGATTATTTATAATCCTATTATTTACCCATCTCGTTGTACCCAAGTTAATTTTACTGCTTTTTTAGTCTTTGCTTGTAATTGTGCTAACCCTAATTTTGTCGGTCTTGGCTGTAAAGATCAAATCGGTGGGATTCCCACTGATGTTACTCATACCCTCGTTGTGGGATCATCATTACCGATCTACCACGAAATTAGATTCACCCCAGATCAAACCAAAACTACGTTTAAATTGGCAAACTTAGTGCGATATGTATTGAGCGCAACTGAACCAGAATTCTCACAATTTAAATTTACTGTTGATTCTACCGATGATCAAGGTACTTTTGTCCTTGCGGCGGATGTATTAGCTAACGCTCTTGCAACAAATCCATTTGGTGGGCCTCAGTTCCCTCTCGGTGTATTCCATCCAATCAAATTAGATATTACAATTTTAGATGGTCGACCATCTGCTACTGATCAATCATCTGCGCTAGAATTAGGTACTAGTTCGTATACCGTCCCTCGATTTACTCTTTCAGTTATTCAACCTCGTGGTTCTATTTGTGGGGTTGGTGATGATACATGTATCGCTTCATCGTATAGATGTAAAACTGACCCAACTGTGACTGGATCTTATGTTGTTGGTATTGGATGTAATGAAGCCATTTATCATGAAGTTTCGGATAAATTAAACACCGGTATTATTCGTAGCGGTTCAACATTTGGATTAATTATAACATCCAATGATGCCGATCATGTTGTTAGTAAATATACCAATTTTCAACTATATTCAGCCCCAACTACTGATCAGCCTAACGCCGTTACTGTTGATATTCAAGCCGTCTTTAATAAAGCAGTTGATGGTGAAGTTCTTCCATCATATTCACTTGATGTATCTTCAATAAGTTCCCTTTTAGTTTATAACACCATTTATAATGTTTATGCTACTGACGAATGGGGTGTTCACCATGATCTAAATTTAGCTGTAACATATAGCTATCCACCACTCACAACAATGACGATTACGACGACAACTGTGAGATTATTTGATATTCAATTAAATTGCCCACCTTGTCTTAAACAAACACCAATGTTATGGTATGAATTACACTTAATTCGTTCATCAACTGGGGAAGATATTGATATATTATCAGTTGACGTTACCCCTGAAGAAAACGGTGACAGATTTAAAGGTTTATATCAGTTCCCACATTCTGTATTTAAAATTACGGTTGATATGACTGCTAGATATTTACGTGGTGGGGACTTTCTGTTAGAATTACGTCCAGTTGATGTTAATTTTTCTAAAAATTCGGATTATATCGCTCAGGCATCGAAATCGATTCCATCTACTGGTACTTCAATCCGTCCAGATCGTAGATGTGGTGATGGCATCCCTGACCCCGTTACTGCAGTTTGTACTTGCCCGGTGGGATATTTTGGTCCACTTTGTATCAAAAAACCTGAAGAAGTATGTCCATTAGATTGTCCCCCAACTCAAGTCCCTGATCCTGAATGTCAATCATGTATTTGTTTGACTAACTTTTGTAAACATCATACTTATTCTGGGGTCCTTCGCCTTTCTTTTGACCCTGTTCTTTTGAAAGATGTGATTAAAAGCGATATCTTTCAGCTTCGTACAATGTTAACAAGTCGGATTGAATTCGAACTTACTCAAATGTTTGGGTTAAATCGACTTACTAAACGTTCAGCGATGACGGGAGAAGATAACCTTGATTCATTTTTTGATGTGAATAATTTATACCCATTACTAAACGATCCATCTATTCAACATGCCCCTCCGATTGGATTGGAAACTATTCATATTCATTCAACACCGCCAATTGAAACATTAGTATCGAATTGGGATACAAATGGGAGTTTACCAGCTGATATTACTCTTCGTATTACTCTTTCCGTACAACCACATACTGGTTTAGATACACCTTCTAATTCCAATGCGGCTAGTTTAGCATTACGTTGGGAATGGTTCCAAAAGGTTTGGGATGTTATTATGAAACCAAATTACGATTCCTATCTCACCGGTACCATTTTTGGCCAATATGCCATGATTCTAAGCTCAACTAATCGTTTAATGTTGGGTAATATTTTTAAAATTAGCACAACCACTCGTTTACAACAAGCACCGCTTTTAACCGCTCAATTACGCGCAACTTGTGCGATTGAATTCCCTGATAATGGTGGTGTTGATGATGGCACACGTTTTACATGCCCTTCTCCGGCACAAAGATCACCGTTATGGCATTGCGGGAATAATATTACTCAATTAGATCGCCGTGGGGTGTTATCAGTTGATTGCGGGATTGTGTTGGGGAACACTGGTGATTTCGATGAACAAGATAGAACGAATCCCGTTTCTGATTATTATTCTAATTTGACTTTTGGCGGACTCCCTCGCACTGAATCAGGTTCTTTTATCGGGGATAAAGAAGCCCCGCAATTTGTCAAAAATTTGGGCTCAATTTGTCCATTATGGCCACAAGGATCACCAATGACAATTTGTGGTTATTACCCTGAACTTTCCCCAACAAATAAACTCAGTTTAACAAATTTACGTTTATTTACTGACCAAATTTATTTTGGGGAGCCGTTTGGGTTGGGTTGGGATATTGAAGGCAATTCAATCTCCGCAACGCAGGCTAAATATTTTGAAATTGCAATCTATTTTACGAATTTATCCACAAATATTGATTTTTTTCTTACCACAGTTAATCTAAGTGAAAACCCTGTATTTATTACACCACCACCAAATGTTGCTCCGCTTAATTTTGTTCAAACTCTGGTCCATGTTAAAATAGTCCTGCTTAAAAATGTAAATATTTTCGCAAAGACTACAATACCTGTGAATTTAAATCCATCACGATTATGTAATGGTGTAACCTGTCTTAACGGTCTCGTTTGTGACCAAATTGCGTTAAAATGTGTTTGTCAGCCCCCAATGATCCTCGACAGATCAAATTCTTTATCTGATAATGATACCTATGCTCAGTGTGTATTACCGTGCCGTAATAATGGCCAAATTAACACCTCAACTGGTAAATGTGATTGTGCTAAGACTCAATATGGTGGCGATTTTTGTGAAATCCCATTAAAGTGTAATGTCCCAAATTCAGCATTTGGGTTTCTTCCTGAACGCATACTACCGAACCAAGCAAAAATACCGTTAATTTCGAATGTTTTCCCATACCTGTCGCCATTTTGTTCTAATCAAGGGTATGAAACATCCGACGTGACTTGCAATTTAAAAGGCGCTTGTCAATGTTCCGGGTTTTTTGATCCAAATGATAATTGTAAGACTTGCCTATTAACATCTCAATCCACTGGATTATCTAACTGTGATAGTATTGGCACTAATACTACCGAAACCAACAAAACATGTCAAATATGCATTTGTAAACATGGCTTTGGGGGTAATTTGTGTCAATATCGGGCTCTATTAGGGTCTATTGCGACATATAGATCTGGTGCAACTGGTATTGCTGATATTTCTCAAGGCACTCGCAATAGGCTGGCTTTAGATATTGCTTTATCGATTGGTGTTAATGCTAGATTTGTACTTTTGGATAATATTCAACAAGAGTTCTTTCGTAAAAACAATACTTTGGTCACTCTTTTTACTTTTTCAATTTTATCAAGCGATTTGACCCGCAATGTGATGAAAAATTATGCTCAAAAAAGTATATTTTTTGATGAAAATGAGAAACGTATCAACACAAACATCAATAATCCCAACCATAATGCACATTTTAATTATTATAACCAATATCTCAAAGAGCTCTCCTCTTTACATTCTTCATCATCCTCCTCATCCTCATCATCTCCTCATTTCTCATCTCTACAAAGTGGCTACTCCGCCAACCCTTCAAATATAAACGCATGGAGCTCATCAACTGTCCCACCGTCAATGCTTGATTTGTATCAATTATGGTCCCAACTGCAACAAAATCGTGATAATTCATCCATTGGGAATACACAAGCTGGTAATGAAGTTGGCCAAGTTATCACCCCAATTGACCCTTTCGATCCTTATTGTACGGTTAGCACTTCTAGCCAAGTTATGGCATCACTTACTGATAACTCATCATCATCTGGTGATGAGAATAATTTGGGCAGCGGAGCTGACGGTGGCGATGATGATGGCAAAAAACATCCCCAACCGCTTTGTCCAAATGGGGTCGACCCTTATCAATCTATCGAAGATATATTTGGTCAAAATGGTTCTACTAATACTAACACTACTATTGTTGTTACTGTTGTTCTTGTCGGCGGGGTTTTTATCGGTTTAGTCATTTCTTTAGTTTGCCTTAAAAAGCATAATCTGTGTTGTTTTGTCCCACATCAAAATGCTAGACGACCACACGGTAGTCAAAAACCTGAAATTAGTCAAAGTGAATCAGCTAGCATGGATGAAACGCTTGAATTAGCCCCAGCAAAAAAACGTCCAGTGCCCGACGGACATTCTCATACTTCAGTTGGTGAATCTAGTCATAGTTCCGACCCTTATTCTGATACTGGTTGTAAAGCTGATATTGAAAGCGGGGTCTTTAGTGCGACAGGCGTGACGAAAGCCAGTGCAGTTGGTGTTGTTTCGGCTGGGGCCCCTCAAATTGTCTCAACGCATAGTGATCAACCACAGTTCAGTAGTGAAGATGGGGATAAAACACCAAATAGACATGTTCCACAAGATGAAAAGCCAGATTGGTGAAACTTTTCGTCATGATTTTTGGTCTTTTTTCGAGCAAAAATCAAATATTTATCACACACACACACAAAAACAAAAAAAAAAACCCATCATTTGTTCCCACTTCTATCAATTACCATTGCACAATTGGCGCTACTCTTTTGTTGATATTATTGATCCACATCTAATATCGCAGTCAGTAATATGTCTCGACCCAAACTCAAACCCGAATTCGAATTCAAAAAGTTGAAACACACTGTTCCCAATCTACATTCTTCTTCTCACAATTTTAACAAATTGTACAATTCCATTCCTTTTTTATTCTATTATTGTCCTTCCTTCAACTGAAAGAATTATTGATAAAGCTCTTTTTTTAAGCGTTTTTTTCAAAAAAAGTAAATACAAAATCAATTTCCTTCAGTGTAGTGTAATGTCTCGACACCCCTCTTATGAAACTATCTGTTATCCATTGTTTCCCTCTTCTTCTCATTTTAATCGTCGTCAAGCCCGCGATTTTATTGAAACTCTTTTTTGTCTGCCTCTCTTTTTCTTCTTTTTGTTCCGTATTTCTCGACATGTTGACAACTCACATTGCGGGCACATTTAATGCTCTTTTTCATGGCGTAATCCATATTTATCAAGAATAAATTTAATAATATTTATTGTTTTTATGTTTTAAAACTCTTTTAAATGGAAACAATCTCGTTAGAATACTCAAATCAAATAAATGATTTAATACTGTTATGAATATTGTCTGGGGGCTTCACTTTATCGAGGATCCAAAAAATTAATTTTGTATAAAAAGAAAAAAAGAAAAAGAAAAATTTATAAGAGTTTAAAAGGTTAAATAAATTTTTCAAGGGGGGTAAATAATGAATATGAATATATAGACAATGAATAAGTACTATAATACAATAAAGGAAAGGAGAAGAATGGACATTTTGTTGACAAAATATGAAAATGGTTAAATAACACAAAAAATAAATATAAATCACGCAAATTAAGATTGAAGTTCATTTTGTGCAGCTTGAATACGTACACGATATGATAACAATGTATGATAGACCCCAACAATTTCTTCAAACACTGAACTAAATTCTTGTTTTATACCAGTTGTATCGATAACAGTATTTTCACCACTCGGTTCAACTTTAATCCCAATCCCAAACATTTGACGTTGTTTAATCATTAAGTCATCTTGTTGTGATTTAAAATTG
>Ga0256901_1001368_pt1 | contig 12330 bp, 10 predicted proteins | sample MC6MC0689MT_FD_190200 | JGI IMG/M metagenome (GOLD analysis project Ga0256901, IMG submission 190200) | Metatranscriptome of enriched soil aggregate microbial communities from Iowa State University, Ames, United States - MC6-MC0689-MT... | ecosystem: Environmental > Terrestrial > Soil >... | reverse complement strand
ATCTTAATAGTATTAATACCCGCAATCTCTGGATTGGCTTAGCCACATTGGTTTTGGCATTACTTACTGCAGCCATAATAATCTTACGACGCAGTTACAAAACTAAGCAGCGACTGAAAGATGCTGAACTTATGAGTAAAATTAAAGAGCAAGAACTTAATGAAATTAAGGCCATGGTAAATGGCGAAGAAATGGAACGTTCGCGCATAGCCAGAAATTTGCATGATGATGTAATGGTTCAGTTCTCGGCTGTCAAACTAAACCTTAGTGCATTAATGGGCAGTAGTAACATAACGATAGCCAAAGAAAATCTTGAGCCTATAGTGCAGCAATTGGATAAAGCAACCGCCGAGTTGCGACATACAGCACACAATTTAATGCCCGACATGCTTTTGCAAGAAGGGCTCGCAGAGGCGGCATACTATTTCTGCAACTCGCTACAAAAGCATGTTTCATTTAGTATCGTGTTTCATCAACTTGGAGAGCTTCCGCGTTTTGAAGTACAGTTTGAATTGCTTGTATATCGAATAATCCAAGAATTATTGCAAAACATAATTAAACATGCCAAAGCTACTGAAGCTATAGTTCAGTTGAGCTATAACCTAGGTATGTTAAGCTGTACCGTTGAAGATAATGGGATAGGATTGTCACAACACGATCAAAAACTATCGGAAGGTATGGGACTAAAAAGCATTAAGTTAAGAGTAATTGAATTTGGTGGCAGAATGGAAATTGAGAGTTCTCCCAAGATAGGAACAAGTGTTAGAATTGAATTTGACCATCCCGTAACCCTTTAAACAAATGTACATTGGCTAACACAATAAGGATAGTAATTGCAGATGATCACCCGATGGTGATTTCAGGCTTAAAAAATATGTTGTTCCCCTTTAAGCATATAGTCATCAAAGGGGTATTCAATTCTGGCAAGGAATTGCTTGAAGGATTACAAGAAATTAAAGCAGATATTTTGCTGCTAGACATTTTATTTCCTGATGCGAAGGGGCAAGAGTTGGCAAGCATTATCAGTCAAAAATATCCACAATTAAGCATACTAGCAATTACGAGTTTAGATGCACCCACACATGTGAAAGCTATGATGCGTAACGGTTGCATGGGCTACTTACTAAAGAACACCGACCAGGCAACACTTATTGAAGCCATCGAATCAGTTTATCAGGGCAAGGAGTTTATTGAACCAATACTTAAGGAACAGATGTTGCAAAACTTATTGCGCTATAAAGAAAAAACGCCAACAGCATCTAATGAAAATATGCCTGTGCTTACCCGGCGAGAAAAAGAAATCCTCATAATGATTGTTCAGGAATTAAGTAATCAAGAAATAGCTGAGAAGTTGTTTATAAGTCTACGTACAGTAGAGAATCATAGGTTCAATCTTCAACAAAAATTAAATGTAAAAAACACCGTAGGCTTAGTGAAGATTGCTATTCAAATGGGACTTGTCTAACTATTTATTCAAGGCCTTTTTATACACTTCCAAACAACGTTTTCTAGCTGCATCATGGTCCACCATGGGTTTGGGATAGTTGAATGATTCGAGTTCCGGCACCCATTTTTTGATGTATTTTAGCTCAGGGTCAAAACGTTCTGTTTGCCTCTTAGGAGAAAATATTCTGAAATATGGCGCAGCGTCGCAACCTGTACCTGCTGCCCATTGCCAATTACCGTTGTTGGCTGATAAATCATAATCCAACAATTGTTTGGCAAAATACGCTTCGCCCCATCGCCAGTCTATCAATAAATGTTTGCACAAGAAACTTGCCGTTACCATACGCACACGGTTGTGCATAAAACCAGTTTTATTCAATTCTCGCATACCCGCGTCTACTAAGGGATAGCCTGTATTCCCCTTACACCACTGCTCAAACTCTTTATCATTGTTGCGCCATTTAATGTTATCGTATTCTTCTCGGAAGGAAGTGTTGACCACCTTAGGAAAATGCCACAATATCATCATGAAAAACTCCCGCCAAATAAGTTCATTGAGAAAGGTTTCATTAAGTTCCTTTGCCAACGAGGCTAAGTGTCTTATACTAATTTTGCCAAACCTGAGGTGCAAACCTAAATGCGAAGTACCTTGAATAGCTGGCAAGTCGCGCGTTTTATTATAGTCTTTAATTATAGCCTTATCTGGCTTTACATCCGGAAATGTAAATTTAATTTCCTCAAAACCAATTTCGCTTAAAGCATTTACCGTAGCGGCTTTGCGCTGTACAAAGTTTGATTTATATTTTAAGCTCGGATAAGCTTTAAGGTGGAAATCCTGCAATAAAGATTTCCATTTTTTACTGTATGGTGTATATACCGTATAAGGCTCTCCGTTATCTTTCAACACTTCTGTTTTATGAAAGATAACTTGGTCTTTATAACTTTTAAAATCTATGTTCTTTTCTTTAAGTAAGGCAGTTATGTCTTTGTCTCTTTGCATAGCGTAAGGTTCATAATCTGTACTGGTATACACAACCTTTATATTGTTAGCTTTTAGCAACTGCTTGAAAACAGCTACAGGCTTACCTATCAACACTTCTAAACTTGAACCGTAACTCTTTAACTCTTGCTGAAGTTTAAGTATTTGTTGATAAATAAAATTGACCCGCTTATCTTTTTTATCATCCAACTCATCTAAGATTTCCGAATCAAATATAAAAATAGGCTGAACCGGGCACCCAGACTTTAAGGCATGGTATAACCCAGCATTATCCTCTATTCTTAAATCTCTTCTAAACCAAAATATTGTAATATCCATGCTAGTATTGGTTTATAGCCGCTTCAATCTGTAATGAAACATCTATTTTATAATTTCGGTCTTTAACATTAATTACTGGCTGAATACCTCTTACCGCGTTCGTTAAGAAAACTTCGTCAGCATTCATGAGGTCTTCAATGCTTATTTCCTTTTGCAACACCTTCCATGCCGAAGATGTATTCATCAGCAAGATTTCATTTCTCATAATGCCTTCAATGCAACCTTCTGTTAGTGGCGGTGTAAGCACATGACTGCCTTGCACTATAAATACATTGGCAATTGTAGATTCCACTATACGCCCGTATTGATTTATCAACAAAGCATCATCCCAATTGTTTTCTATCGCTTCATTTTTGGCCACTATATAAGGTTGGCGACAGCTTGTCTTTAAGTATGCCACACTATCAAAACACTTCAGCACTTTGGTGGCTACACCCACAGTCAGTGCATTATCTCCTTTAACGTAAACAGGCAAATCGAGAGGCACACAATTTATTATAAATGAAATTTGGTCATCACCGCTATTAGGAAAAATTTGGATGCGCACAATACCATTTTCTGGATGTTGAGTATGGTCGATTGTTCTATACAACTCAAGCATGAGTTGTTCTTTTTCAACCAAAAATTTAAACCCTAATTTACGCGCGCTGTTATACAGCCGCGCCATATGCTGGGCTATAAACCTAATTGCTCCATCACGCAACAACATCGTTTCAATGAGGCCCATGCCAGTTCTGAACCCCATGTTTAGGCCAGACAATATAGGCTCGTTACTTGCCAAAATTTTACCGTTGTAATTAACGAAAGACATTTAATACTTTGGGTGAGCGACAAAGATATTTCATTTGAGTATTGGGTATTTAAATTAAAAAACATTCATAGCAACAAACTTTGTACTAATTTGTCAATACTTAATCATAGTGCACTTTATGAAAAGCAGGAAAGAGATTAAAAGTTTTTTATTGGCAATGATGTTTGTTACTTGTGGTAGCCAATTATGTTTTGGCCAATCTTCTTCCGGGTTTCAATTCTTGCCTAAGTTAGGGCTGGGCATGTCCCGCAATTTCTTGGTAGACGTGGGTCTTGTAGCTTTTAATTACATGCCAGAAAGGACAAAGGCACAATATTTTGATGCCAATATAAGCGTGATGACATTGATAGGAAAACATACTATGGTAATGCCCAAACTTGATATGAATGCTGCCCTATTTCCCATAGACAATGACGAACTTATCACATTTAACCTCGGTGCAGATGTGGGCTTACTTACCGACTTTAAACAATCAACAATTATGATTTCGCCGAAAGCTGGCTTCTCTGCGGCATCGGGTTTCATTAGATTGTATTATCACTACAATTTTGTACTAGCCGATTTTAAGCAGTATCCCGGGCTAGGTCGTCATGCAGTTACTTTGGAAGTCAACATTTCTGCCTTTCAAGGAAAGGGTCTGAAGATGATGTAGAATAAAAATAGCCAGACAATTTTATTTGCCTGGCTATTGTATATAATGAAATTAGACTTTTAAAAGTCTGCATTCTTCGGCGTACGAGGGAAAGGTATTACGTCACGAATATTACCCATACCCGTCACAAACAATACCATGCGTTCAAAGCCAAGCCCAAAGCCAGCATGCGGCGCTGTTCCAAACCGGCGACTGTCGATGTACCAATACATTTCCTCTTGCGGAATATGCATTTCCTCCATGCGCTGCGTGAGCTTGTCCAATCTTTCTTCTCTTTGTGAGCCACCTACTATTTCTCCAATACCAGGAGCCAATATATCCATAGCTGCTACCGTTTTTCCATCATCGTTAAGACGCATGTAGAACGATTTTATATCCTTTGGATAATCGGTAACAATAACTGGTTTTTTAAAATGCTTTTCTACCAAGAAGCGTTCGTGCTCACTCTGCAAATCAGTACCCCAGCTTATTTCGTATTGAAATTGCTTTTTCTTATACGGTTTTGATTGTAGTAAAATGTCAATAGCTTCGGTGTAAGTGATGCGCTCAAATTTGTTTTGCAATACAAATTCCAATTTCTCAATCAAGCCCATTTCACTGCGCTCAGCTTGCGGTTTCGACTTTTCTTCTTCCACTAATCTGTTTGCCAAAAATTCTAAATCCTCACGATTGTTATCCAATGCGTACTTGATAATGTACTGAATAAATTCTTCTGCTAAATCGGCATTATCCTTTATATCATTGAACGCTACTTCAGGCTCTACCATCCAGAATTCTGCCAAATGTCTAGCCGTGTTTGAATTTTCGGCACGGAAGGTTGGTCCAAATGTATATACTTCGCCCAATGCCATAGCGCCTAACTCAGCTTCTAATTGACCACTTACCGTCAAGTTGGTAGCACGACCAAAGAAGTCATCTTCAAAATCAATCTCGCTTAAAGTAGACTTTTTAACCCTTGCATTTGTTACACTAAAATTAAAGAATGAAAATTTCAACAAAATGTCTTTTGAAAATCGTCTTAATACTTTTTTCTTTTTAGTTTTTAAAATAGCCGCAAGTTCATCACTAAAATATTCAGCATTATCAATTCTTTCAAAAAAACACGATAGTTTAGATTCCAAATCATTTATTCTATTTATTAAAATACCATGATTTTTTCTGTTAAAGTAAAGATTTCGTAATTGACTTGGCCGAGCAATTAACAACTTTTTAAAGTCAAAGTCTTTTTCTATAGTTTTTATTACCTGATTAAATTCTTTGATTTCAACTTCAGAAAATCTACTCAAGATAGTTTTTGCATAAATTTCAGCATCCTTTTCTAATTCTCTATTTCTTAATTGAACATTTTCGATTGGCAGAGTTGTAACTCGAAACATTTCACCAGCACCTTCAGCATCAGAAGCTGTAACTATCGGTGTGTGTAAATACACAAATCCTTTCTCGTTAAAAAATTTATGGATAGCAAAGGCAAGACTATGGCGCACTCTAAATATGGCACCAAATGTATTGGTACGAAAACGAAGATGTGCTATTTCACGTAAGTATTCTAATGATGGTTTATTCTTTAATTGCAAAGGAAATTCTTCAGCATTACATTCGCCAAGGAGCTCTACTTTAGTGGCTTTCACCTCTACACGCTGACCTTTACCTTGCGATGCTATTACAGTACCTTCTACGCTCAAAGCCGCGCCAGTAGTGATGCTTTTCACCAGGCTTTCCTCCATATTTTCAAAATCAATAACCACTTGCAGATTATTAATCGTGGAGCCATCATTCATGGCTATAAATTGGTTATTGCGAAAAGAACGCACCCAGCCTTTAATGGTTACTGTATAATCTGTTTGTTCGTTAAGCAGTATTGCTTTGATTTTTGTACGCATTGTTATATTGAGTATTGAGTATGTTAATTTTGGGCTGCAAAAGTAAGATTATCTTATTTATTAGTATTATCTAATTATTTCGCTTGAAGAAAAATAGTGTTACTCTTGAAAAGATGCTGATAAACATTTTACCGTTTTGGGTAAAGTATTAATTATGGTCAAAGACCAATGCCAAAACCAAAACAATGGATTGCAGCACAAACACAATCCAAAATGGCTGCATAGTAGCTTGTACTTTATCAGCAACAAATTCTTTTACTTTTCCAATAATTATAGCTTTTATATTCAAATCTTTGCTGGCAAAGTCAATATCATTAAGCTTTACGCGCTTTAATAAATATTGTAAAATCCGCTTTTGAATAGTGCTGTTGTCTTTATCATTTTTTATCTCTAGTACTACATTGCGTTTTATCGTTGTCACATCTTGTTGCTCTATTTCTGGCTTATTTTTTCTATCAAAAATTTGACTTAAATATTGTTCTAACTTGGACATAAGCACATCGCCCAGTTTACTATCCCAAGTAAGCTGTATGGCTTTCTGAACGCCATATGTAGCTGCAAAGGAAACATAGAACACCATAGCTCCTATGGAACCAAATAACAATAAAGCCGTCCAAAATTCTACTACAAATAAATAAGGAATAGCCATGATAGCACCTACTATACCGGCTCTTGCGCCAGCAAAGCCAAGGCTGGGGTTATTGCTTATTAGAACAATGCTAACGATAAGGCAAATTATGCTTAGTAACCCACCACCTACAATTACTTTAAGCCAAGCCAGAAAAGACTTTGCTGCTATTTTGCCAAACTGGGCTACTATATTATTCACTTCAATTATTTAAAATTAATAATTCAATTTTGGTACAATACCTAAGCCGGCAGCAGTCTCTATCATATATGTTCTTGCAGCTTCATATTCATTAGGTATAATGCCATCTAATATAGCTTCTCTAATGGCCGTTTTAATATTACCCACATCACGCGAAGGACTCAAACCAAAGGTTTCCATAATTTCTTCGCCTGTTATTGGTGGCTGCCAATTGCGAATTTGGTCTTTGGCTTCTACTTCTTTCAATCGCTCGCGCACCAGTTCAAAGTTCTCCAAATAGCGTACAACTTTCTCTTTGTTTTTAGAGGTTATGTCGGCTTCACACAAAGTCATCAAATCATCAATATCATCGCCTGCGTCAAACAGCAACCTTCTTATGGCAGAGTCGGTAATATTTTCTTTAGTAAGCGATACAGGGCGGTGATGCAGTTCGATAATCTTCTTTACGTACTGCATCTTTTCGTTCATCGGCAATTTAAGATTGGTGAACACTTTGGGCACCAACCTACCACTCACCACTTCATGACCGTGAAATGTCCAACCATGTCCTGGTTCAAACTTTTTCGTGGGAGCTTTACCAATGTCGTGCAACAAGGCAGCCCATCGCAGCCAAAGGTTGTCTGTATTGGGCACAATATTATCTACCACTTGTATGCTGTGGTAAAAATTATCTTTATGCCCTTTATTGTCGATATATTCAGTACCAGCCAAGGCCGTCAATTGTGGTAAAATTTTTGCCAACAAACCACTACGATACAATAAGTCGAAACCAATAGACGGCTTGGCGCTCATCATAATTTTATTGAGCTCGTCAGCTATCCGTTCTTTGGAAATTATGCTGATTCTGTGTGCCTGTTCTTTTATACTTTCAAAACAACTTACTTCAATGTGATAGTTCAGTTGTGTTGCAAACCTTATGGCACGCATCATACGCAAAGGGTCGTCACTAAAGGTTTGCGCCGGTGCTAATGGTGTACGGATAATCTTATCCTTCATATCCAGTAAACCATCGAAAGGGTCAAGCAATTGGCCATAATCCTCTTTATTAAGACTTATAGCCATGGCATTAATAGTAAAGTCGCGGCGGTTTTGGTCATCTTCCAAAGTACCTGAACTCACTTCAGGATTACGCGAACCTCTTTCATAAGACTCCTTCCTTGCGCCTACAAATTCAATCTCAATCTCAGGAAGTTTTATTTGAGCCGTGCCATAATTTTTAAAGAAATTTACCTTTGGTCTTGGCTTAAACGCTTTGGCAACTTCGTGCGCCAGGGCTATACCATCGCCTACACAAACAACATCTAAATCTTTAGTGGGACGAACTAAAATTTTATCTCTGACAAAACCGCCAATAACATAAGCTGGCACACCCAAATTGTGCGCGGCTTCAGACAGCTTTGTAAATAATTGTTCTTCGTAAGGACTTAAAGAAATATCAGGCACGAGTAGTAAAAATTGTTTGTTGTTGTTGCCGCAAAGTTAGTTTTTATCTTTTAGGGAAAAGAGGAGCAGGTATAGGTTTTATTGCTTAATTTTTACTTGAGCGCATTGCCTTTACTACTGTCAATTCTTTATCTGTCTTTAACTTTTGGTATTCATCGGTTTCGCAACCATAGATAGCTATTTGCCCGGCTGCATTGCTGTGTATACCCCAACCATAGCGCTTTGCCAATGGCGAAGCTCGCAAGCAAGCCTGCCCTTTTGAGAAAAATGCCGCTCGCGCAGCAGGTAATTCTTCATCGGTCAAATCATTTCGTTCGGCATAAATTTTAAACAGCAACTCGTCTGAGGTAAACTTGTAAGGATGTTTATGTATCAGTTCAAATTGCAAATTGGCAATTGTTTTCTTATCGCCTTTAATAGCAGGCACTTCTCCTGCTACTGCTGCGCAATCATCGGCTATGGTTATAAACGTATTTTGGTAATTGGTGGTGTGTGTTTTCATTGTTGACCGTAGCTTTTCTAGCTCATAAAATAAAATTAATTTTATAATGTACAAAGCCGCTACTAGAGCGGCTTTGTACATTATAAATCTATTTCGCAAATCCTTTGTGCTTCAGCAAAGGTTTAATATCTGGGTCGCGACCAGTGAATTCGCGGTAGGCTTGGTTTAAGTCTACAGAATTGCCTACGGATAAGATATACTTTCTAAATCTATCGCCATTAGCACGTGTCATACCGCCGTTGGTCGTAATCCAATCCCACGCATCGGCATTAAGTAAGTCGCTCCACATATAAGCGTAATAACCCGCAGAATAGCCACCTCCCCATATATGCGCAAAGTAAGGTGTATGGTATCTTGGCGGGACTTCAGCCATTAGCAAGCCATATTTTTGTAAAGCATTCTTCTCAAAGTCAAGCGCAGGTTGCAATTGCGACTCTTCAGTTACCGAATGCCAGGACATATCTAAAGTAGCAGCAGCTACCAATTCTGTAGTAGCATAACCTGTATTGAAATGGCCAGCATCTTTTATTTTTTGCACCAAAGCCTGTGGCATAGGCTGTTTGGTCTGATAATGCAATGCGTAATTTTTAAGTACAGACGGCTCCAAAGCGAAGAACTCATTTATTTGCGAAGGAAATTCTACGAAGTCACGCGGCGTGTTGGTTCCAGAAATAGAAATATATTTTTGATTGGCAAACAAGCCATGCAAGGTATGACCAAACTCATGGAACATGGTAGACACATCATCGTAAGAAATGAGCGAAGGCTTGCCAGCAGCGGGTTTCTGATAATTGAACACATTTACAATCACAGGCTTTTGACCTAGCAAATGCGATTGGTCCACAAAATTGCTCATCCATGCACCACCATTTTTATTGCTTCTTGTATAAAAATCTAAATAGTAAATAGCGATTGATTTACCATCATGGTCGAACACCTCATAAGCCACTACATCAGGATGATAGACGGGTAAATCTTTGCGCTCTTTAAAGGTTACACCATAAAATTTTTCAGCAGCAAAGAAAACACCTTTCTCCAACACTGTACTCACTTCGAAGTAAGGTTTTATCTCTGTATCATCTAAATCAAATTTTGCTTTTCTTACTTGTTCAGCATAAAAATTCCAGTCCCAAGGCTCCAGCTTAAAACCACCATTTTGTTTATCAATCAAGTCTTGTATTTCTTTGGCTTCTAGCTTTGCCGTTGTTACTGCAGGTGTTGCTAGCTCAGCTAACAATGCCATAGCTTTAGCTGGGTCTTTTGCCATCTGGTCTTGCAACTTCCATTCTGCAAACGATTTTTTGCCTAATAGTTTCGCTTTAGCCAATCTCAATCTAGCTTGCTTTTCTAAGATAGCTCTTGTATCATTGGCGTCGCCTTTTTCAGCTCTAGTCCAAGAGTTTTTAAATAATTTTTCGCGAGTGCTTCTGTTCTTTAAGTTCTGCAATAATGGCTGCTGTGTTGTGTTTTGAAGCGCAAGCAAATATTTACCATCATGTCCGGCATCCTTTGCAGCTTGAGCAGCAGCAGCAATATCTTCAGCATCCAAACCATCCAACTCCTTCACATCAGTAATAAGCAAACCACCGTTCTTACGCGCTTCCAATAATTTGTTGGTGAATTGTGTAGCTAGTGTGGCCAACTCTTCGTTTACTTTTTTCACCTTCTCTTTATCTGCTGCAGAAAGATTGGCACCAGCAATTTCGAAATTGGTTTTATACAACTCTACCAAGCGTTTATCCTCTGAGTCTAAAGCATCTGTTTTAATGGCTTTGATGCGCTCATACAGCTTTTCATTCAAGTAAATTTTATCGGTATGCGCAGAAAAGATAGGCGCGTATTCCTCTTCCAACTTTTGCAAAGTGGGATTGGTATTAGAACCCGTTAAGTTGTAAAATACAATTTGCGCACGCTTCAACACTTCGCCGCTTTTTTCTAAAGCGAGAACCGTGTTTTCAAAAGTAGCAGCATCACTTCTATTGGCTATTTGCGCTATCTCGGCTTCGTTCACTTTTAATCCGTAATCGAATGCCGGCTTAAAATGTTCGTCCTTAATCTTATCAAACTCCGGGGCTTGATATTGCAGATGGCTCTTTTTAAAGAAAGGATTATTGACCACAGCAGCACTGTCTATGCTTGTAGGGTCGGCGTTATTGGTATTGTTCATATTGCACGAGATAGCTGCTATGCCCACTATAGAAACCAGCACGGCTGTTTTTAAATTGTTCATTATTTTAGATTAAATAAAATTTGGGTTTAAAGATAAGGAATTGGTGGAATTGTTCACCTTAAAGCCTTTCAGAGCACAATTCAATACGATGCTTAATGCTTAGCGAAATTGGTCTTCAACTTTTTCTTAGAAATATGTCGTACAAAATTTTGCCAAGAAAAATAATAAGTATGAAAACAGTATTTAAAATTCCTAAAGGAGAGAAGCTTGGTCTTATTGTACTGTCAAATATAGCTTTAGGATTTACAATAACGGTAACTCTTGAGTTTACCTTTGGTAACGTTCCTTCATGAAAAATCTCCTCAACTTCAAATTCAATATCATCAAAGAAAAAAGTAAAAACCACTATCGAATTCTCCTCTTCGTATTTAACCTGAGTAACCGTCCCTATTACTTTAGGACGAGCTTTCAGTACCTTTTGCCTCACTAAAGGCCACAAAACCAAGGCTATAAATAACAGCATGAAGATTAAAATCATCACCAATGTATCGTTATGTAAGACAAGCCTCGCTTTAGCTATCAATAACAACTTATCAATCATCAATCAGTTTCTTTTTATAAAAGCTTTAGGGTACAGATGTATTAATATCGGTGTTAGAATATTCCAAACATCATTTGAGTTGCAAAAAAATAACTTCACACAACGCTATCGCAAAGCTCCTCCCATTCTCCTTTAGTTAATTTAAACTTTAGCTTCCACACCATAAAAGCCGCTTTTGCGCCAACCCATTTTTGTAAAACATTTTGGCTTTTGTATCACGTCAAAATCCTGCCATGTTGCTACTCTAAAAATCATACAAACATTTTACTAGCCTCCGTTAATAGAATTTCATAAAATGCCCAACCTAATTGTGAATTAGGTTTCAAACCCAAATAAAATCATTTAAGTCTATCCAATTGCCCTTTCTTCTTTACTATGTTTTTATAGTCCCATTGTATCGCTCTCGATTTTTGAAGCCAGCGGTTTATAGTCTCTTCTTCTACTTCGGCAACACTATTGTAGAAGACAGAAGCATCTTTAAACTTTGCTCCTTTTACTTTCAAAGCCTCTTCATCAAAGCTGGCACCACTCCAAAACATAAGTCGTACACCTGCCTTCTGCTTGCTGTAACCCACTATAGGATTACCTTCCAGAAACCAAACCGGATGTGCATGCCAAATTTTGCTTTCGGCATCTGTTAGCTCTTTATCTATAATATTGGCTAGTGCAGTACAAATT
>Ga0256901_1001367_pt1 | contig 12333 bp, 1 predicted proteins | sample MC6MC0689MT_FD_190200 | JGI IMG/M metagenome (GOLD analysis project Ga0256901, IMG submission 190200) | Metatranscriptome of enriched soil aggregate microbial communities from Iowa State University, Ames, United States - MC6-MC0689-MT... | ecosystem: Environmental > Terrestrial > Soil >... | reverse complement strand
TGGGGATGATGAAGATGATTGAATCGATTGTAAATCATCAATATTAGATGGTTGATGTTGGATATGGAGATGGTATGAGGAGGAATAATAATTTTGAAATTTTAAAAAATTTGATTTTATTTCAGAACTTGGTACAAACGATAGTGGTTGGGCTCTAACAACAAGATCTTGTGAATAATCAAGTGAAATTGCAGCGGGACGGGTACGTAACCATTGGAGGGAATAATCTGATTTGGTATAGGGGAAAGAAACTTGAGTGCGATTATGATCAGTATGAACATCATACATACTAACAACTGGAGTATATTTAACCATAGCTTGATCATGATGACAATTATAATTATCCGGCAGGTTTGAAATTGCACGAAGACGAAGAAATTCTGAGAAAATGATTGATAAAATGTATAAAAGTTCAGAAATAGTTAAATTTTGGCAATCCTCAACGTAACTTTGATAATAGAGTCTTTCATCACGTGATGAACCCTTACGTTTCGGAAAACCTTTTATCTGTGGCCATGATTTTAACTTTTTACCGACGATTGGTAGTTTTAGAGAATTTGAAGCATCAGTTGATTTTGTTTTTTGAATTTCGTGGGAAAAAATGTTCAAAAGTTTGGAAAAAAATTTATTCTTGTCATCATCTTCGGAAAGTGATGGAAAATTTGAAAAATTTTGCCCCAAAATGGATTCTAAATATGAACTAGAATCCCCATCAATAAATGCAATTGGTGAGTAATAATAAACATCTTTTGAGTTTAATGTAGCACCGGATTTGTTTGATTTTTGGGAAGTTTGAGATAAAGTCGATTTTCGGCCGGAAAAGTGGGAAAAAGCTGATAAATTTCCTTCTTTTTGGGAGAATTTTGCCGATAATTCCCCATCATATTGTGGTTGAGATGCCAAAAGTGCAGTAGACATGTGAAAATAGTTACGTTGTTGATATAATACAGAGGATACAATAAAGGTGCCAACAATAGAGAGATTTAAAATATGGATTGGGGAGGAAAGACAATTTTTTGGTTGGTTTTTTGCGGGGTTATTATTTTGGCTAGAATTATTTAAACTTTGATTATTTTGATTATTTTGATTATTTTGGTTATTATTATTTGGACCAAAATGAGTATCAACAAGTTGTGATAATGGTAGATATGTATTGGTTGAGATTGGCCCATCATTCCATTTATTTGGGGGGTTTAATCCTTGTTGGGAAAAGCTATTATTTTCATCACCTTTTTCGTTATTTTTTTCATCAATTTTCCCATTTTTTATTTTCCCATCTTTTCTCCCACCAAAATATCCCTTTAATCTTTGTTGCTTATTAAACAAAGTATGATTTGAACCAAAAATATGTCCAACACGTGCGCCCGGGCGGAGTGGGTTCGTAGCAGTAAACGCAAGCACCAAAATGCATAAGAACAATTTGTTCACCAAAAAAATTGGGAAAAATAAATTCTCAACTTGCAACATGGTTTTTCCACCACCACCCGAGTTATTAATTAATTCAATAACTTGATAAGATAAAGAGTGAAAGACTGGGTCTAATTGAGTGGCGTTAATAGTTGGGGACGTTGGGGAGGCGGGGTTATGAGTTGGTGAGGATAGGTCATACAAGCCAAGTGTGGTAAAAACCGAAGCCAATTCTGCTTGAATTGACACTTGAGATGGAGTTTTAAGGGCCAAATTGACAAGACCTGGATTATTCCCATTACCAACTTGTTTTGAGAGATGTGGTTGTTGAGGGGGTGGTGAAAGAGATGTTGGGGATGTATTGGAGGGCGATTTTAGATGCGAAAATGACAAAGAAGTCGAAATAATGGCCAAAATATGTAAATTTTGTAGGGTTGAAACGACATATCTATCAAAAACTGTCAAGATTGGATTATTATGACTTCCTTGCGTGGCCATTATATCATTTATGTTGTCAGGTGATATACGGTTTGATTCTAGAGAGATTAGAAGGGGCTGTGGGGTTGGAACGGATTCTGCGTTGGTAATGGGTTGGAAAAAGGACATAACTTGGACGAGCGTTATTGTCATAATTACTCTCCGTAGTAATGATTTTGAATAATCAAATAATTCATCATCGGAGACTGAGATGGAGGTATTATTTTGATCAAAATTACGATTTCGAAGGGGATTTTTTTGAGTTTGGGAAGAGTTTTGGGAGGAATGTCGAGTGAAGGATGTGCCATGGTGATGATTGTGGTGATGGTGACGGGAAGTTTGGGGTTCAGCTTGTTGTTGGAGGCCATGAGGGTATAGAGATGTGGTGGTGTATAATGAAGGCATTAATCGTGATGCTGATATTGTGATTGGGGAGAGAAGGTGATGATAGAGAATTGTCAACCATGAAAAATCTAATAATAAATCAATATTTTTGGTTATGAGTTTATACCGAATGATTTTGGTATTGTTTTTGTGTGAAATTTTGGAATTATTTTTGGGTGAAATTTTTTCATTTTTTTCATTTTTTTCATTTTTTTCAAACTTTTCAAACTTTTCAAACTTTTCATATTTCTCACTATCAAATAATTCCAAACCATAACAAGATGAGAGTAAAATTTCGGAAATAAATGCACAATAATTACTTGAAGAATCAGTATTGATACTGTTTAATTGATCAATTTTGGTTAATTTCGGTACATTATGAATATCACTATCTACAGCTTGATTATGTAAGGTATTAATAGCAGTACATAATGCTAAAAAACGTTTAATATTTGTAAAAAATAACGCACAAAATTGTTTAAAAAATGAAAAAAATAATAAAAATTCATCTTTTTGATTTTTTTTCTTCATTTTTAATTCATCCAGGACATCACTTAAACTACCCAAACCATCATTACATTTAGCATTACTACCATTCTCATCACTTGTATTTTCTACAGTAGTCGTCCAACGTTGGTATGCCATTGTTAGGGGGTGAATTGATAAGCCAGAGAGGGAAAAAATTGTTGAATTATAATTATCAATTGAATCCATATTTCCTTGCCCATAAGGACCCTGCATCGCATCATTATCAGCATTATTCGATATAGATGGCCGTTGTGGTGTTGACATTTCATGGTATGGAACGTAACGTTGGAGTTTTGGGATTGTTGTCGAGGGGAGTAGATCTTGTTCGAAAAGAGAAAATAATATTGATTCTTCGTTATGATTATTATTATTATTTATTTTTTTTTTACTTTCCCCATCAAAACAATTTTTATCATCCCAATCTTGATCAACCAATACCAAACCGTCCAAAAGTGCCTGATGTCCCGGCGTGAATAGTTGACTTATTAGATAAGTCACAACGTGGTTGGCCTCAACGAGAAAGTATTGAATTGTGTAAATCTCAGAAGCAAGCGGAGGGACCTCTGTGTATTCCTTACCATGTTTGTAAATCTGCACAGCTAATGTGGTAGTCTTGGATACTAATAGCAGACTTAATTTATCAACTATTAACATTGATAATGAGACTAAATGATTAATTATGTCAAGATCACTGGAAATATTTTTGGGATTATTTTTTTCATTTTTAACACAATTCAAACAAAAATGAATTAAAATTGGAAAAATATTTGAAAATAAATTTAAATTTGATGATTGTGATTGGTATTGATTATTTCTAGGTGTTGAAAAACAACGTTTAACGAGCACCTGCAACATTTCAACAGCGATTGGGGTGATGTGATTCAACGCAACACTACACCATAGTGAAATGAGCAATTTTTGCGTGGCAAACACACTAACTCCCCCGCTTTCCCCAACTCCGCCCCCAAGAGAAGTCTGTTGATTCAATACCAGTGGAGTACTAACCCCACTAAGTGATTTATTACCCAAAGATGACTCGTATGAGAATAACTGAGACGTTTTGGGGTGAGTTGTAAGGGTTCTCCATGGGTCGGAATACACTGAGCGAAAATTTTGTTTAAAAAGAGCATTTTTTGAATCATTATACCCACCATTTGAAGTGCTTAAAAATATAGCGGGGTTATTTTGGCCGTATAAATTTTGTGGGGTGGTTGAATCTGAGAGGGAATTGGTGGTAAGATATTTATCAAGTTTTGAATAAAAAAACACATTCTCTTTGAGAGATTGAAACAGAATGGAGGGATTAGCATCCTCCTCATGAGACTGATTAGTATAATTAAGCGAAAGAATATCAAGGGATTGATTTTGACGTGGTATGTGTTCATTATCATTGGGAATCAAAAGCGAGGGTGATGTATCAGGTGAGAAATCATTACCACCACTCCCAACGAATCCATCAACCTCTTTAGAGATTCTTTTAATTGGTTTTGGACTGGAAGGTTGGTGTAAGTGAGAGTTTGGGAGAGAAAATGCAGAGAATTCCTCGTGTAATTGAGGTGAAATTGATGGATCTCGATAAATCAGACCTTGGTTTTGTTGTGATTGATGCAATTGCGGCTGTTGGCTTGAAGAACGTTGTTGGGAGCGATGTTTACGGACACGGGGGGTCATGAGAGGGACTGGGACTGAAAAGTCTTGGTCAAGAGAATCGAGGTTGGGCCCATGATTAAGGAGACCAAGACGTAGTAATAAAATCGTAAATAGTTGCGATAGAGTTGTATTATTTGTAGCCTTTGTAAATTGAAGCTCGTGAAGGAGAGTGGTTGAAATTGAGATATTGTTTGAGAAAATAATCGGGGTTGTGTTGGTAAGTTGTGATATCAGAACAGATTGAATAGAGGGGAATAATAAACGGGTACCATTATGAGTAGTATTTATAGTATTTGAATAAATATGAATACGATCAGGATCAGTTGAATGGAGATAGTCAAAAAGTGTCCCGTTTTGTGTTAATCTATTATTTCCTCTTAACAATGCCCCCTCATCTCCATTCAACGTTTTCTGAATACTATGTTGTTGTCCTAATGAACCATAAACGACATCACGAGTGGTTGGTAGAACTAGCGGTAATTGTGTTTGTTGATTTACAACAACATTATAATTCAACCAATTAATCACTTTATCTAATAAAGATACACCGGAGTCATTATTTGAACCAGCTCCTGTAGTCTGTGGAGGATTCGGAGCAGCTCTTTGTGGCGAAATTTGAGTCGAGACACGTGGGGTGGAACTTGGCGTTAGATTTTGATCATTCTTATTACAAGCAGGGTCCAAAATGCGTAAATTGGGGACGGGGTTACGTACTTGATAGTGAATCGCAATTGATGCGAAGAGATCTAATGTGTGGGTAAGAATGGGTAAAGTTTTAACAAAAAATGTTAAATTTGGAACACTATCCTTATGATGAGTTGATTTATAATTTTCAACATCTAACACGGTGCCAGAATCTACCAGATGTAATTCAGTTAGGATTAAATCAATGATTGCGGAGAATTTTGAAATAAAAAAGTGTTGGTTTGCGGTCGAAATTTGAACCAAAATTGAACTCAAGCCCAAGACATCGTTATTGATACCAGCCCCGCAATTCCCTGAAGAATTTGATGAATGTTTATTACTTTTTGGTGTTGTGGGACCTGAATGGTGAGGGTTTTCATGAATGTTGTCTTCACCAAACAACCCATCTTCTTGACTGCCAAACGGTGACAAACCATGTTTAGGTTCATTACTAATATTGTTCATTAAAATGGTTTCATTTTCAGTATTGGATTGGATAGTGCTTAAAGTTGATGCGGAAAATGGCGACCCTGTGGGGGTCGTTTGGGAGTTTGATGAAGAGACGGAAGTAGTACTACTATCATTAGGTATTGTAATAGGGTTATAACGATAATACAATGCAATGTTATAAAATGATGATAAACATGCAGTGTATAGGGTGTTATATCCATGGGTGATTACACGCGGTGTTTGCAAACCAAGGGTAGAGCCCCGATCAACAAGATCCATCAGTGGTTGTGTTAATTGTTTTAATAAATAATCTTGAATAGTTGATTTTGGGGTAGAGGAGTCATATGGGAATGAGTTGGAGGAAGAGGAGTTGTTGGGGTTAGTTTTTGAAACTGGGTCTAGAAATGGAGATGTAGAACGAGGAAGGAGAGGGAAGGCGTAGAGGATGTTTGTTAAGAGGGTTAGTAAGGTATCAAATTCTATTGCGTTTAAATGACCGATTAAATTACCGGGTGTTTTTGATGAATTTTGGGATGAATTTTGGGATGAATTTTGGGATGAATTTTTGGTTGTTTGTGGATTATTTTTACTATTTTTATTATTTTTATCATAAAAATTAAATTTATTCAATTCCTCTCCATCCTCTCCATGTTCATTAATATTACTATCAAAACAATACGGTTTAACAGTATTATTACAAATATGTAATGAATTTGTAATATATTCAATAGCGTAACCTAAAATAATGAGATTAAAATGAGGAAAATGTTTTTTCTCAATTCTTCTTTCGTTCATTTTTTCATTTTTATTTTCTTGTTCTTTTTTTTCGCCCTTTTTTCCACTTGTACTCCCAGGAAGTCCGGTAGTAACGGTAATGATTTGATCAGCGGATAAATTTGGCAATGGGGCTGGATTTGGTAACGGAGTCATAAAGGCATCGCTATCATCAGAGTCATAATTAAATGAAAGTTTCCCAAGTGGATTTCCCGATTTTTCATTTTTTGGTTCAATTTTTTCACTTTTCCCAACAAAAACAGGACTTGTTTTATTAATATTATTCCCGTCAACTGGAGTACTAGCTTCAGTAATTGATGCCAATGGTTGATTTTTATCGACCAACAGAGCCAAATCATCAAGATCATCATCAGTCGTCTCAATACTCCCCTCGCTGCCCCCAATATCACCCCCAGCACTCCCCCCTCCCTTTATTTTGTTCACTTTCCCGTCCAATTTTCTTGAAGTCTGTGATGGCGATGGTGTTATACCAAGACCAATAGGGCTTGATACTGTAGCATTAATCGCAGGCCCTGTCGACAATCTTCGCGATTGTTTGGTCGGGGATTCGAGTCCGAACATTGTCGCGACAATTTGAATCGGGTTCGTGACTTTATGCAATAAAGTTGTCTGTTCAACACGTAGATTAGCCATTGATGCAGCGTAATGATCAGGCTCGTGGGCTGAGAATTGGAGTACTATATATTTAAGGGCGAGATTGGACAAAACGAGTCGATTTGGGAGCAAAAATGATGTTACACCATCGAATGAATGGAGGTGATGGTGATTAATTGCATATAAGACTAATTCTTGGATGTATGGGGATGTGGTGAGTAAAAAACGTGGTTCTGTGAGGCTGAAAATTGTCGAAGAAGAGGAGGAGTGGTATTGAACTGTGGTAGAATGCGGGTTAGATAATGGGGGCTGTTGTTGTGGTAGTGGCGGTGGGGTTAAATCAGTGTTTGCGGGATTCGTAATACATTCTGATGAAAAAATAACAGAAAGCTGATAGAAAAAAAAATCGATCAAAAAAGTAATCTGTGAATCGTCACAATGATGTGTCCAAACATGTTCAAAAAGTGTTGATAATGGTGGAATTTGTAAATTTATCATTTCTTTTGGGTATTTTGTTAAGAAATGAGGGAGAAAGGATAAATAAAATGTCAAGTATAGTTCCGAAGAAAGAGTTGGGTCATTTGCAAGGGTCATTAAGCCATGAATATAGGAATCTACAATGCCCAAAGTGCCATCATTATCATCTAAATATGATGGACTATCTAATTGTAAGTTTTGAAGAATTTCTGTTAAGATTTCAGAACGGTGGTGGGTTGTTTGGGATAAATATGGGATTAAATTATCGCAAATTTCGGGAATTAAATCTTGTGTGTTGGAATTTTGATCATTTTTTGAATTTGGGTCATTTTTTTGGGCAAAATTTGGTCCATAATTTGCAGTATATTGACTATTTGATGTCAAAAACTCATGGATTAGATGTGGTGGGATGATTTGGATTATTTTGTCCATTTGGTTAAGGGGATATGATGAAGAAGTTGATGGGATTATTTTGGGATTATTTTGGGATTATTTTCAGGGAAATAAAAAAATTGCGTTTTCCCGGGAAATTTACAATTAATAAAGCTCGTTCACAATGGTGATTTTGGGCCTAACACAGACAGTTATAAGGTGATAATGTAAGTAGGTATTTGATGCTGGGGTTTTTAATCGTAAACTGTTATTTTTGCTAGTTTTTTTCGTTGTAAAAAAATTATTTTTTTTAAAGAAAAAAAACGTTTTTTTATTTTTATGGGTCTAATTGAGGGTTTTCAGGTAGTTAAAAGGATTAGTATGAGATTATTACTTTGTAATGACTGGCGGATGAATTTTAATAACACCAAATTTCAATATTATCAGATCTGAGCTTTTTGACCGACTTGGAAATTTTTTTGTTGGTTTTTTGATCGATTTTTTGTTGGTTTTTGGTCGGTTTTGGGAAGAAATTTGTCACCCGGGATTACCCATTTTTTTATTTATATGGAGGAGTTGATTGATATTCTAGACAAAAGAGATTAAACTCTTAAGCACAGATGAAACGTTTTGGTAAGAGAAGAATGGAAGGGGGGTAGTTTGGGATTTATTTTGAGGGAATTAGATAAAATAAACAAATAAACAAATAAACAAATAAAGATTTAATTCAACTTTACACAATTTCAATCACTTTCACTCCCACTATCATTATCATCATTCTGCGTTTTATTATTCTTTTTTTCTAATTGTGCAAGGATATAATCATCATTATATCCCTCTTGATTACCTTCATCACCGTCAAAAATGCTCCCACCGAGTGTTTTTGAATCAATTTTGTTGTCTTTAAATGCCTTTTCTGGGTCAAAATTAAAACCCTCAGGAAGTGGTGAATTTTTACCCAATTTTTGGCATAATTTCTTAACAATAACAGCCATTTTTTGATCCTTTTCAATCGCATCTGATAATGCTTGTAAATAATAACGATAAGCAATAGCACCAATTTGTTGAGCAATTTCTAAAGACTCTTGAAATAACTGCACCGAAACACCAGTAACCCCGACCTTTGTATGTCCAATTAAATTACCATCCCGATCGAACCCAACCAAATAACGTGAACCAATACAAGCTTCTTCTTTATCAGTCGGATCAATAACAATGACATCGTTTAAGATACACAATGATAACGAAAGTGGGAAATGTTTATCCCAGATCCCAACAGGGACAACGGAACCTGGCATGAGTTCTAAAGTATAGTCTAAAACCTTTTGAGTTTGTGGGTCAATCTTGCGGTATACTTTTAAAGCGGGAATAGTAGCAGTTGCGAGTGCAGCACGTGTGGCAATGAGGGCTTGGTCAAAAATATTACCACATGAACCAAATACCATAATATCAATCGAAAGAAACCATGCTTGTTTACCTGGGATAATAATAAGGTGATCGTTTTGTAGGAGTTGAGTTTGTAAAATAAACGATTTGATTTCAGTTGCTAAACTAATAACTAATGGGTTTAAAACGGAACGCTCAATACCTGGTGTTTTAACATCCACAGATGTGCGGATAAGTGATGAGTTTGTATCAGTTGGTTTGAGTGTGCCAACATCGAGTTTAACAACGGCTAAAATATTCGCAGTTTCAATACGTAAACGTGCACTACCAGATGCGGTGGGAACTACATTAACTTCGAGTGTATATGGGCGAGTTTCAAGACGGGCGCGGCCATCCATACGAATGTTCCGACGACACGATGTTGTTAAATAATCGACCTCCCCAGCGGAGAGGCTAGATGCTGTTGAAAACATTATTGTGAGTTTGTAGAGGGAATGTGGAAGGTGGGGAAGAGGAGAGCGAGCGAAGGGGGTGTTTCTGGGGCTTTTTTTAGTGGCGAGAAAAAGCGGGGATGGTAGGGTTTTATTGGTGAGATATCGTTGGAGTCAGTATAAAATCGTATAAGATGATTGAATATTTGATATTATAGGATTGCAACATGGTAGGGGCGAGAAAATCAAAAATTGCAGTTTTGAACAAAAAAATATCAAAAAGATAAAAAAAGAAAATATCATGACGGAGGAGGAGTATGGGGGAGGGATAAGGTCCACAGGGTGAAGAAAGGAATATATCACGGGTGACAAATTATCATCACGAGGGAGCTCTATTTCAGGACGATAAACAATTTGTCCAATTATGGTTGAAATTTTGGTCAGAATTTTCAAAATTTGAGAAATTTTGACCCATTTGAACCTTTACACCGAGCCATCTAGATCCACAACTGAAGTTCTAAGGTTTCGTAATGTCGTAGAAGACATTTGTAAAGGCTAAAAGATGAGAACGAATAAAGACTCGAAAAATGGGGAAATTTATTATTGAATTTTTTTGAAAAAATGTGAAAATCTGAAATACACATAAATGGGGGGGTTAATATCTACAGAATTGGATGAGTAATACCGAAGTAATAATCAAAGAGGAGGATATTTACAAGTTGAAAAAGGAAAAACAATAAAAAAAGTCAGAAAAATGAATAAAAATATGAGAAAAAATATAAAAAGATGACTTTACAGCTGCCCATCCTTAATCAATCGTTGTAATTTATATTCAAAAGTGTCAACATCGGTACGTTTAACATATTTAACCCCAATTGGTAAGGAATTTGGATCAGTTGGAACACCTTTAGCTTCTTTAAATTTTGAACAAACTTTTAATAAAAAAATCCCGTCCAAAAGGTTATATTTAATGACCCTTCTTTCGGGATCCAAAAAAGATTCAAAATCATTTGAAACAAATAACAAACAAAATTGTCTTAGACGTTGAAATGAGACCGTTAACATCGATTTAGATGTCGTTGGGGTCATGATTTGTAAATCTAACAATTTTTTTGCAGCTACATCATCATTCTGATTGTTCCCCCCACCGCTGCCGTCCTTAGAATGTTGATTCATAGCAGCAAAGATAGCGGTTTGGGTCCCATAACGGAAATCTTTAGATTCGTTGTTCATAGGTACTTTGACATTTTCGCGATGGGATTTTTTATCGATTCCACCGGTTAATTGAGCATTATGTACATCATCTTGATATGTTGAAGCTTGGTACGTATTTGATAACAATTCAAACTCATGGATATCGTGTAAGAAGTTATACAAAGCCATTTGAGTAAAAGCTTCGATGCCTTGAAATTGTAATGCAAAAACGATGGATTGTGCGATATGTTCATAAGTATGAATACAAACATCTTGACGAGTAAGTGCAGGTAAAAAAATAGTACAAGATAATGTCGTGTGTAAAAAAGTCGTTAAATCTAACATTGAATCTGAAGGTGTTTTGAGGAATTGTTTAGCCAACCAAGGGAATTCTTCAATATAACTAATCCTATCAACTTTATGTTTTAATGTATCAATAATAAACCTATCATATGCTTCAACAGTGTGAGTAAGTGAACTTGTACAGGATAGATGAAGAACTGGTGAGTTATCACCAAGACGTTGTTCGATATGACCATTGAGTAATTTTAACATATTTGATGAAAATATAGACATATAAAATGCATTCATACGAGCTTGAACAGCTAATGGGACGGAAGTTGAATTGTATAACAATTCTTGATCTTGTTTAACCGTAGTTTCTTTTTTCGGGGAGGATGCATTTCGGAGCTTATCAAGAGTGCCAGAGCCGCCTTTATGACGTGATAAGAACTCAACAACGAGTTCTTTAAGAAGTAATGAAGCGTATGTGGTAATATTAGCACTAAGAGAACCACTTGGTAAGATTAACCCGTATGCATATTCAAAGAGAAGTGAAGTAAAGGTACGAACAAGAATTGTAATAAGTGGGATCGAGACTGAAAATGGCATAGTGACTGGGAATTGAGCAGGTACAAATGGCATATTACGTTGAGATGATTGGTTATTATTACCACCACCGCCACCGCCACCGCCACCACCACTGCCGCCGGGTGAGGTAACACTACCAAATAGACGTGATGAAGTTGATTCCTCATCATAGTCTGGGTAATCTACAGGTCTACCAGCAAGATCACCTTGTGCTAATGAAATATTACCACTACCAATAGATACCCCATTATTAGTAATATCATTCCCATTACTGTCACGTGGAGGGGTTAGACCGGTTGCAATAACGAGATTGAAGTAGTCATTATGGGAGTACAAAGTCAATGGTTCAAACCTATCAATCGTACTTAACTTATTTAATTCTAATACAAATGCCCCAACACATAAATCTTTAAATGTTGGTAATTGTTGTGCTAAGAATTCATATAAGGTATTTACATTAAAACGATAAGACTCCATTGTGGTTAAAAAAATCATTGTGCATTCTTTCACCAATAAAAAGTCTTGAATTGTGCAAATGGTAGCTAAATGCTCACTTAAAACGAGCTTAACTCTCATCGAAGCACGTTCCCATAACGATTCGAGTTCAGTGCGCGATAATAAACGTGCACCGGTA
>Ga0256901_1001366_pt1 | contig 12339 bp, 2 predicted proteins | sample MC6MC0689MT_FD_190200 | JGI IMG/M metagenome (GOLD analysis project Ga0256901, IMG submission 190200) | Metatranscriptome of enriched soil aggregate microbial communities from Iowa State University, Ames, United States - MC6-MC0689-MT... | ecosystem: Environmental > Terrestrial > Soil >... | reverse complement strand
TGGTTTTTAAATCAAGGGTAGATCCAACATGTTGATGGTTAACATCAATGCCATGTTTATTAAGAATGTATTCAAAATTAAGAGTGTTGATTGGAGGAGAAGGCGGGTCATTTCCATTTTCATTTGTAATTTCAGTCTTGGCTTCAGAGCTGATCTTTTTCTTGTTTATTTTGGGCGTTTTTCTCGCAGTTTGTGCACCATAATGAATCACACAAAGGTGAAATGGTGGATAATTTTGAGTTGGATCAAGATGATAAATATCAGCTTCACATTTTTCAATTAAAAATTTCAAAACATCAACAGATACAATATTAATTTTCAAACAAGCCAGGGATAACATTTGTGAATATAATGATTGATATCTTTTCTTCTCAATTGGTGTAAAATTTTTCATTTTTTCGTGGGATTGTTGAAGCAAAAAGATTAAAATATTCATATCAGTTCTATTATCCATGTGTGAAAGGCAGTAATGTAATGGTGTACGATTTTGAAAATCTAATCCCATTATATCAACCCCGCATCTTACACAAGTTTTAAAAATTTCAATCGGAATGAATCCGATTTTTTGACATAATAAGTGTAAAATTGAATACTTTCTCATATTGAGTACCCCGGCTTTGTTCGTATCGATAACGGGGGTTTTACCAATAGTATGACCATTTTGGCCATCTAATTCACTATTTTGGTCATTTTTGATCGGGGTTCGGGTACTCGCAGCTTCCAACGCGGTGAATAATGACGTAATGATGTTAATATCAGTTTCAGTGGTGATTTTAGTCAATACAACATGAATTGGAGTGTCCTGATCACGGTTTTGTACATTGATGCTGTTATGTTGACCTTTTAGTAATAATGAAAAAATCTCAAAAGGGAGATTTTTGACATTTCTACATGCATTATGTAAGATTGTTGTGTTATCTCGACCTAGTTTATCAAGATCAGCACCTGGACGGGTTAATAAATACGATAATGCGTTAACATTATCGGAATTTGGACTGTGTTGAAAATTGAGAACCGCATAATGGAGCGGGGTGGTGCCGGTTGGGCCAGCTTGATTAATATCAACACCTTGATTTAAAAGATCCCGAAAGGTTTCGACCGGGGTCGTATTAATATTAACGCAACAATTGTGAAACAACACTGATAAATTTTCAGCCATTCGATTTTTCCCCCCTGTAAGGAGTTATCAATGGGTTGTAAATTGGGTATAATGGGTAAAGGTGGGTTTAAATGTTGATGAAAGGGGGTATTGACAAATTGTGATGGGAGAACAGAGAAAAGGGAATGAGATTGTAATTGTTTTTAGGAAAATGTAATATGGGAAGCTATTGGAGTTAAATGAGGGTAAATAAGAGTTTAACGAGGGAAAACGTTCGAATGATGAAAACAACCGGGTGATTTATAAACCTACCGCAATATATACCACAATCAAAAACTGTTCAAAAGTTGTCAATTTTTCAAAATCCAAAAAACAAGAAAAAAGCACAAATTATCAATTGTTATTGTTATTATGCTAGATGTAACATATGTCTGTTTGGGTAACTTATTATTCTTGTAATATCCTCTTTTGGCCTGTATACGCGGAGAATAAACACCATCTGTACGCAATTTTGGGAAATATTTTAATTTTTTGCGAGATTTTCACGCTTTTTTTGAGTTCCAAAAACCTCCCAACTACTCTTCAGTTCTACCATCCATGGTTTTCTTCTCGTTATAGCTGAGTTTATATTAGCTTTTTATATATTATACCGCGATTTACTTGTTGGTCACTCGCCATTATGACCAGTTGTGGAGGTTCATTTCTTCTCGAAATATCCGCTCAAATCCCTCACATTATTTTGACCCCTCTCATAACTCACCGTTATCCCCCCTTCTTTTTATTAATTTATAACCCGTAGACTACTTAATCTTATTGTAGTCAACAAATATCAGCTACCAAATTTACCAACTGCTCCTTCTCATATATTTCCAGTTCAAATCGTCTAAACCACGGCTTTACTCGGTATGAATCCTCCTATTCATACCCCTCCCCCCCAAATTGAGATCAAAAACCTCAACTATATCATTTCCTCCAAACAATACTTTTCGGATTCATACCAAAATAAGCATATTCTCCATGACATTAACGCTACAATTAAATACGGTCGATTAACGGCAATTATGGGATCGTCAGGCAGTGGGAAAACGTCTTTGTTAAATATATTATCCCAAAGAATTAATCCAGGGGAAAAATACGGCTTAAACGGGTCATCAGTACATAGAGTTGTTGGTGATATCGAATATCCACTTGCTGATGCTGTTTTATCCAAAGACGATAAGCAAGAATTCATGAAAAGGGGAATTTTGGATGGGAAAAATAATTTTGAATCAGAAAGTAATGATCAAATTATTGAGGAAAACAAAGCTGAACAAAATGATCAACAAATCACTCAAAATCTCCCAACGAAGCTGTCAACTAGACCCATCTCGACCCCTCCCCTTCCCATTCCTCTCCAATTCGTCCCATCCACAAACCACTCCGACGAATTAAGAGTCGGGTATGTCAAACAACACGATTTTTTATTCCCATTCCATACAGTTCGTGAAGCCTTAGATATGACAGCTAAATTATCCCTTGCTGATCTTACCGATGACGAACGTGAAGAAAGAATTGTATTTGTATTGTCAAAATTGGGTTTATTTCATTGCCAACATACCATTATTGGTTCAAAAGCGCAGAACATTGCTGGTATTTCTGGCGGTGAAGCGCGTAGAGTTAGTATTGGTATTCAACTCCTTAAAGATCCAACAGTTTTATTCTGTGATGAAATTACAACTGGTTTAGATGGCTCATCCGCGTTTCAAATTATGACTTTATTATCACAACTCACTCAAATATTCGGTATGACAATTATTGTAGCTCTTCATCAACCGAGAAATGATTTATTTCACCTTTTTGATGACCTATTATTACTTTCTAAGGGGTTTGTTGTGTATAATGGACCTGTAAAGGGCGGTGAAATTGCGGCCTATTTCCGTTCGATTGGTTATTTTTGTCCAAGATATACAAATATATCGGATTACATCATTGATATATGTGCTGTGGATAGCCGTGACCCAATCAGAAGCGCTACTTCGATTGATAGGGTCCAATTTTTAATTCAGGCTTGGTTGAATTATGTTCAAGTGAGGAAAAATAACCAACTCAATAACCATACCAGCCACACGGCCCGAATCCCCACACCCCACTCGACTCCCCCCCTACCTCACTCTCCTACCCCCAACATGTCCTTCCCCGTAACTTCAAAATTCAAACAACCTCAACCACCCCATATCTTGTCACAATATCAACAACTCACAAGACGTTTTTTTATATCAATTTTGCGGGATAATTTAGCTCTGTTGGGTATTTTTTTACAATCAATTTTATTAGCATTCTGTACTGGTTTAATCTTTTTTCAACTTGGTACTGATCTTAATGATATTCGTATGCGTATTAGTTTAATGTATATTTCAAATACAATTATTCCATACGTTTCATTAGTCTTGCAGATCTATATGCAATCATTAGAGCTTGTTTTATATGATCATGAACAAGAAGAACGTCTGTACCAAGGTTGGGTATATGGGTTAGCACGGTTATCAATATTTTTACCAATCGCATCAATTGTTGGGATAATAAGTATGACTATAATTGGCTTCATGGCGCGTATTAAAGGCACACCGGGGTATGATACCCTTATGGACGTTAATAACCCGTTATTTGCTGTTAGTACGATCAATGGGCAGGGGACTGATTTTTTATTATGGTTGGTTTTTTCAGCAATATCCCCAAATATCTTCATTATGGCATTATCAATGTTAGTTACGGCAATATCGCGGTCATTTTCAACCGCTAGTTTAATTGCAAATTCATTATATACTATTTTATCATTTTCGTGCGGGTTTTTTATTAAAGATAACGCCATCCCAGTGTGGATTCGATGGACGCGTTATGTATCATATATTTACCATTCTTTTCATGCTTTATTAACGATTCAATTTAATGGCCAGAATTTCCCATGTCCAAGTTTTGATCCAAACGATATGGCTTCAGCCCAATCGCCAATATGTCTTCAATACTCTGGGGAATTTATTATGTTGCAATATGGGGTATTAAATCCACGAAATCAATGGATTTTATATCATTTCCTTATCATTTTGGGCTCAAGTTGTGCATTAGCAATATTAGCAATGGTCATTTTGACATTTTTTCGGCCCAATAATATGTCCATGTCGATTAGTAAAAAGGACACTCGTAGTAAATTAGAACAAATAACTGGGGTTGAAAACGATAAGCAATGTTTTGGAATTGACGATGAAAATATTAAAAAAGTTATTTCGTATTTGGATAATTTTCATCAAAATAAAAGAAATTATGAATTTTTTTCTCAACAATTATTTTTCATATTACAACGACAATATTTGGTTATGTTTTATCAAAATACGTTATTAACATTGGCTAAACAATTTAAGCCATCCTTTTTTATTCATAATTACCCAAATTTGGAAATTGTTTCGATACAAACTGTTGTGCCGAATTTCGAGCTTCTTCTTGGGACTGGAAATGGCGACGAAAATTGTCCAAAATTGCAATTTGATCTTGATCTATTTGATAGTGGTGTGTTATGTCGCTTTAAAAAGCCTTACCATCTTCAATCATTGAATTTTGCTTCATTGCAAGAGTCAGGAACAAGTGTTGGAAATGTTAGCCAAAATAATCAAATCTCGAAACCCAATATTAGTACTTTATCCAGGTCGCTCTCTACAGACCCATCTGTTCCTCTCTCACCACGTTCACATTCCAAATCACTCTCAAATATCTTTTCGGATAAGGCTAATAATAATAATAATAATAATAATCATAAAAAGAGCTTTCACACAACAAATTCAGAACAAAACAATCAACAAAACAATCAACAAACCCTCCAAACAACTTCAAACACTCCCCCACTAATCCCACTCAGTCAACATCCTCGCAAAAAAGCCCCATTTGAACATCGTATCTGTCCAGAATTGGCTTCCATGCATCAAAATGTCCTCAAAGATATGATTTTTGAAGAATTGTTAGACTACACTATTGACCTCGTCGCTCTCTCTCCATCAGATACCACCCCAACTCTTATAAACACGCCTGAAAGCCTCCAACCACTTCCTCGCGCTAAATCTAACTTTTCCCAATCCATTCTCCCCGATTTATCCTTAAAAAATGACCACAAAAATACCAAAAATGCCCCTTTTTCGTCAAACCTGACGCGATCCGCCTCTCAACTCTCCACAAACTCTACACATTCTTTACAGAGTACTATGAGTACATTATCTAGCAATTCTCTACAAGGCCCAGGCGCTGTGAGGGTAAAACCCGCTCGGTTAAGTCGAAGAGGGGCTGATGGTATTATGTTAGATGACCAATACGGCTTTAAACAGGATGAAATTTACGAAAAGTTAAAGGCAGAGGCGGAAGCAGCTCAGGCGAGATTAGCGGTGCCAAAGAAATGGACAATTGTTTCTGAGGAGGATTTGCAAAATGGAAAAAATGACGAAAAAAATGATGAAAAAAGTGACGAAAAAAGTAAAGTCGGAAATAATAATGTGGTTGTTGGCACCCCTGCAAGGCAATCTCGTCGTGCTAGGGGCGAAAGAACACATACTAGAGTCAAAAAATCGAATCAAATGGTTATAGCACGGTTAGGAGTCGCTTATGACTGGGAGCAAAATAGAGACATTTTTTTAAATACAAATTCTGAATCGTGGAAATTTTGGAAAACTGATCTGGAAAAAAACGATAAAAATGGTCAAAATAGTAATAATAATAATCAAATTATTGAAGGTAAAATAATGAATAATAATTATAATATGATTATTCCTCGTCGTAGCATTGATATTGTTATCCAATCCTTTAGTTTAATTGTCCCAACCCCAAAACAAACCTTACTTTCTCGCTTTTTTTCCTTTTTTTCCAAAAAACCAAACAACGACTCCAAAAATAACTCCACAAACAATTCACAAGCATCCTCAAATCAATCCAGTCAACCTCAATCCTCAACATTATTTACACAACATGCATTAGATAACGAAGCTTTATTTGACTCCATTTTGACTTGTTTTCCAACGCAATCTTTCCCACTCCCGAAAAATGTACAAATTGATGAAAAAACACACCAAACCGGGCAAGATCCATCAAATTCGCCCGGCTTAAACAGTGAAGAAGTTATTAACCACTATAAACATATCCCACCTCCTCATTTATCCATTATCTCCCAGTGTTTACCTCCTTTGCCCGACTTTATGGTCTCAACTGAGTATACCATCGGACAAAAAATTGATACCGGGAATAAAATTAATGGAAGTGTCCAAGATGGAAGCATTCAAGATCTTGGAGGAACAATGCCATTAAAAAGTGATGATTTTTCCCCCTCACAACTCTTTTCTGCGTTATCCAATGTTAAAAAACGTACTCTTCCTGTAGGACTCACTGTTGGTGTCAATACCGATTATAAGAATTCTGCTGAAACCATTCAAAATGATCAAAACGGGACAGATGATATAAACCCCAATGAGTTTGATGAAATAATAAAATTTGAAAAATCCCATTCCGAACAACAAATTTCGCTAATTAAAAGTTTAAGTGCTACAATGCGGGCATCAACAAGTTGGGTTATTTTGGGTGCATCTGGTAGTGGTAAGACTAGTTTATTACGTTATTTAGTCCATCAATTAAGCAAAAAGAGTTATGATATTATCGGTGATGTTTTTTTTTCCGAACAACTTGAACAAATTTTAACCGTCGAAAATTATCAAACAATATTGGAACAGAATGAACAAAATGAACAAAATGAACAAAATAATCAAAGTAATCAATTGAATGATGAAAATAATACCATCTTTCCAAATCCCCCACCAATCATGTCTTCCCACCCAACGATTGAACTCCCAACAATTCCATCGAATCTTGTCCCCAATAATGAACACGTTATCATTGCACAAAGTGAAACAAACCCAAAACTCCAAACTGATCAAAAAAAAATCCCAAAAAATACTCCCCCAACAACCCTAATTGATTTCACCAAGACCCAACCAATAAGTCATACCAAAGCCAATATTAATCGCTATGTTGGTTACCTCTCTCAGCATGCTACTCTCCTACCTCAACTCACAGTGTTAGAAACTTTAACTCTCGTTGCTCAATTCTCTCTCCATTATCTCCCAAAAGCGTCAATCAAAGCACGTGTTTTACAAATCATTCGACAATTAAGTCTTGTTGATTGTCAGAATAGTATTGTTGGCGGTGGGGGCCCCGATGGGAATGAAAATACTGCCAAGTCAATTTCTGGTGGGCAAAAAAGGTTATTATGTATTGGTATGGTATTACTATTAAACCCGTCAATTTTATTCTTAGATGAACCAACATCAGGCTTAGATGCATTTAGTAGTTCAGTTTGTTGTAATTTATTGGTAGATTTGGCCAAAAATGACAAAAAATTAATTTTGGCAACTTTACATCAGCCAAGAAATGATGTCTTTTCAAAATTTGATAATGTTATTGTTTTGGCAAAATCAAATGTTATTTATGCTGGTTCAATTCGAAATTTGGTTCCATATTTCCATTCTATACCATTTATTCCCCGAATCGATCACAATCGGGTCAATAACAATAACAATAACAATATCGCTAACAACACCCCACCTTTGTCTAATTCCGAACTCCCAACCGAATTAACACAATCCCCAGCTGATTGGGTCTTAGATCTTGTCGCTATTGATTTTTCACTTCATATCAAGCATACTTTAGCAACAATAAAGAGAATTCTAGTTTTGGCCAAGATTTTTTGGACGAGACGAGCTTATATATCATACCAAACACGTGTTTTGGTAAAAACCATTAATCTACACAAATTAAATTATCTCACATCAATGGGTCAAGATGGTTTGGATATTATTGATGGTTTTACTAAACGCGGTCTTGATATTCCAAAGCTACCTGATGAGTTAAACAATCCAGTTGGGGTTGAAAAGAGTAAAAAAACACTTTTACGATTTTCTCGTTGGGTATCAACAAATCGTAATATTGAATCGCATGAAATAGGTATCAAAACTTATAAACAGCAGATTAATAACGATTATCATAATCAAATTGATTACTATGGGGGGACAGATGATTATTATTTTGATGAAAGTAGAACTAATTTCCCTCATGAAAGCCATACTGGTATATTCCCACCGACTCCACTTGATCAATATCATCAAAAATTATCTAATCTTACTAATATTGAATCGTTATCTATTCAAACTAAACCAAATTTTGAACATAATGGCCAACATCAAACAACAATTTCAGCTGAGGCCGTCCACGATGAAGATGCCACTCTCATTACTATTAACCACATAGATAATTTGGCAAAGCAAGAAATATTTGACCAAGCTGTTAACCTTGCTTCTCCTCTTGAATTAGCCTCCCCAATTGATCAAAAAAATAATCCAAAAAACAACAACAACAACAGCAATTTTCTTCCCCCACCGAACCTTACACCGCTTAATTCACCTCCTAGATATGACCCGGATGACCTTATAGAACTCATTTTGTGTAGATATTGCGGTATATTATTCAGTTTAACAACTTTGAACTTGCCATGCATTGATACTTTGAACAAGTACTACCTCAACACAACATCCCCATTTTCTCTAGTTGCTAATTTTGTACAATCAGACCCAGGTAAATTTGATAACATGGTTAATAACAGGGCTGAGCAATTTGGTAATCCAAATTTCAACCCGGATCAATATAATCAATTTAATATCAACATTATTGGCGCCATTTCCCCATCAAAATCCCCGTTAGACCCGACACCAATTTCACGTACCGATAGTGCAGTATCGTATACGTCATCACCTGCGACATCTTGGGATTGTGGCCTTACCGTCTGTTCTGAAAGAGACCAAAATCATTTTGCTGATTTGCACAACCGCAACAACCCTTCCCACAAATTTGAAACCCCAAAAATGGATTTAAATTTTGATTTAGCTCAAGATATCACTTCAAATGTACAATCCAGTACAAATCACTCCACCTTTTATAATTTACGCGAAATGACTTATAAAATTATTGCGCAGTTTAAACATCAACAGTATTCTATGGCAGGAAAAGGCCAATTGGAAATTTCTAAAACATTATCAACAAATAATTTAAACAATTTTTATAGTGACAACCTTATAAACCTCTATAATAATCAACAAACTTCCCAAAATTCCAAACATACACCATTTAAATACCCCGATTTTACAACCTTACTATCCCCCTCCCCAGACACCATTACACCATCTATTCAATTCCTTTCTTTATTAAAATCAATCCCAGTCAATCCTTTATTTATGTTCTCAATGACAAAATCTCCATTGAATAACTTTTTTTCTCAAAATTTGGCGAGTTTAATTTCTCAAATTAACTTCACTCAAGTAATTTTACAATCCAATTATCTCCTCTCGACATCACCACATCATGGATATTATATAACTAATAGGTTAACACCGGCTTCACCTCTGGGTGGGGCTGGTTTTAACACAGGTATAAACCATTACGGTGGTCAAATTGATGAAAACACAAACCTTGATTCAAAAAGAGATGACAAAAATGACACACGAAATACCCCCAAAGTTATCCATCAATTCATCAAACTAACCGTAACCAAATCCACCTTTGATTCATCTAAACGTACTCTTGAAGCCACTCTTGATCATCAATATATGTCCATGGTGAATGAAATTGACAAGAACAGTGCGTCGGATAAAAATTCTTGTGATAGATTGATCGAAATTTCATCTCAGCTAGGTATAGATCTCATCCATACGGCACCATTTTATTACCATAAACAGGTCGTACAAGGTTTTATCTCGGATGTAGAAAAACCTAGGGAATTACAGGTATTGAGAGTGTTAGAAGAGGTTAGAAAAAACCAGGAAAAGATTCAAAAAAATGATAACCTGAAGGTTCCATTTGAATTAGGGCAATATCAAAATATTGCCTCAGGTATTGTTATTCAAGATGAGAGTGGAGGTGATATTGATAATTCGAATAAAAAAACTAATAATGCCCCAAATCCGCCCCCATTATCTCCAATTGAACCTCAACTCCCAATATCGCGATATATTGAACCAAGTTCTACCCCATTAACATCATCTGAATCCACCAAGAGTGGAAAAATTATCAAAAAACTTCAAACTGGGAATGTTTCAATTTTGGAACAATTTGAAACCCTCAAAAATATCACAAATATCCAAAATCCCGCTCAAAGCTCCACCTCACCAATCATCGATCCCCGACCTAACCCTTCTCAACACCCTTCATTTTTGACTTCTTATACTATTCTCCTTATGCGTCAAATCAAACACGGCCTCAGACAACCAGAAATCTTCTTTACTCGTTTTTCCCAACTTGTTGCATTCTCAATAATTGTATCAATATTTTTCTCCCAACTCCCTTACAATTTAATCGGTTTATCATCTCGTATGGGGAGTTATTCATTATTATTAAGCGCAACATCCGTTGGGTTATTAAATTCCATTGCTACTTTCCCACAAGAACGTAATATGTATTATTCAGAAGCACATCTGAACATGTCATTATATCAACCATTTGCGTTCATGTTAAGTTACACTACAATTGAATTAAGCTGGATTGTAATTTCATCATTAATTTCAACATTAATTTTAGCCATTGTCGTTGATTATTCCGCATTATATTCATTTTGGAGGTTTTTAACAATGACGTATGTTATAGCATCAATGTGTATGTTTGGGGAAACATTAGCAATGTTATTTTGTGTTATTTTTTTCCACGTTGGGTTTACCATTTCTATCGTGACGACAATTATTTCGTTATTTGATATGTGTGCTGGTATTATTACGATTGAATCCAACCTGTTAACCTTCCCAATACGTATATTAAATAAGTTATCACCACATTGGTATGCCGTGAGGGTATTAGCGCTTAGTGATTTGTATAATCGTACGGTTGATTGTGATAATAATGACCCTTTAAATCCGTGTGGTGTTTATACTAATGCAACTGAATTTCTTGCTACTTTTGATATGGCTCAATGGTGGGAGTATTTTTGGGTATTAATTATTGTCATGTTTTTGTTAAATTTATTTTATCGCCTTGTCACGTTTGGTATCTTATCTGTACATATTCCAGTTATGCAAACTGGTGCTGGAGGCGGAAACAATGATGATGGTGATGGTGTTGATGTCGATTTGATTGCGTTATTAAAAAAACAACATCAAAAATTTCAACAGCAATTGGAGCTGCAAAAACTCCCACCATCGGAAACAAAATAATATAAAGTCGAGTACTTGTCGATGAGATTATTGCATGGGAGGGTCAACACAGTACCAAGACGTATTCTTTCATTTTTTTTTTTTTTTTAATCTTTGCCATAATAAACAAAGATGCTTTTCTAGGACTCGGGAGATGGAGTCTCAGAGCGACCCCTAAGATAAAATTTGTTACAGTATACTCTATTTGAAACAATGAGGTGGTATTTTGAGAAGAGAAAAAAGCGAGGCTTTGATCACCGTTTTGAAGTCCCCAAACCAAAACCAAGCCGAAATCCGAAAAAGACATCACCATTGCTTCCTTCAAAGCTGCTACAATGATCTCATCATAGCCTAAACCATCTCCATGGTTTTTCCCACGGTAGACGGCCCAAACTCCACCATCGTAATGAAATAAACTCAATTTATTCTTTTCCGAAATAAAATCTGCCGAACAATTTTCCGCAGATCTTCATTAGATGAGGGTGTTTCTATTTTAAAAAACTCCACGATCTAGGAAACTCTATTGCCTTCCATGTAACTCCGTTTGAAACCCATTAAAACCCTTCTAAACTGTAATTTTTGGAAATAATCAGGGCAAAAATATCTCAACTTTTTACCCATTTTTTATACAAAACCACCATCCCCCTCTTCACCACCACGCAATAGCTATTATTAACCTCAACTAACCCTCCATTTACATCCCATATGCCCAAAACTGTCAGACGTAGTACCCCATATGGGGCTATTCTTAGTCCCAAAGGAACTCCAAAACGCTTCTTGGAATATGCAGATACGATTCATATTAGGGAGCTTTCGTTCGGATCTGGTGGTATGTTGTATTATAGAGATTACTTTTTTTGATTTATCCCCACCGTTAGTGAGGTTTTTCAGTTCATAGTGAGACTTTCCGTTTTTTTTGTCAATTTACCCTTTATCATCGATACCAATCACTTACAACCCTCATTTTCATTCGTTTTGAACTAATTCTCCCCTTCTTATCCCCCCCCC
>Ga0256901_1001365_pt1 | contig 12340 bp, 2 predicted proteins | sample MC6MC0689MT_FD_190200 | JGI IMG/M metagenome (GOLD analysis project Ga0256901, IMG submission 190200) | Metatranscriptome of enriched soil aggregate microbial communities from Iowa State University, Ames, United States - MC6-MC0689-MT... | ecosystem: Environmental > Terrestrial > Soil >... | reverse complement strand
GGGAAAAATTAATGACAGAATTTGAGACCATTTTGATTGAGCGCCATGGTGCTGATGTACTAAAACTATATCACTCTCGTTTGGTGCCACAATTATGGAATACTCGCGAATGGATCTTAGATACATTGTCACAATACATCCCAGAGGACCAATTAGCCGGTGTTAATGCTGATCAGAGTAATCCCAAATATCGTGAATTATGGGAAAAGGATAAACATGGTAGAAGCGTTAAAGTACAAGATGAGGTCTTCACGACGACTGCCGGCGGGATACCAATTTTGTCCAACCCTGGTGATTTTGAAATCCCATTAAAATTTATGCTCAAAATGGATCCTGCAATGATCCCAGTGCTGTTTCAATATGAACCTAAACGTTATACTGATGTTATTTATCATAGAATGTTTACTTTTTCGAACGTGGATGATCCTAACTTGGAACCTGAAGAAAGAGATTTTTGGAATGGCGGTAATTCGATGAAAAGCGATGATGAATTAGAAATTGAATTAGCTGAACGGGATGAATGGGACTATTGGGCAAATCAACCGAGTAATAAAACATTTCTTACAAAAAGGGTTTCTGTTCTCGACCACCTCAAAACTGCCCCAGATAGGACAAACAAAAGATTATGGGAAATTAAATTAAAACTTAAGCCAACCCTATATAACGTCTTTAAGGACATTGATGGGTATAATGATGTTGATATTTTACGTCTTGATCCACTTTTTGAACCATTCTTTGCGGAATTTGATGAAAAAATTCACACGTTGAATTTACTCATCCATAATGATGGTTATTATGGTTCAATTAGTGATCGCCGTGATGAGTTATTAATCCAAAAAGAACAATTAGAGCGCGAAGTGAGAAGATTAACAACAAATACTGAAAAAATTATTTCTGGCGTTGGGTTTACCCCGGCGGTTTTAACCCGTGCATTTGAATATGATGAGTTAGATCGTCGTATCCATCAGTTCTCTTTGCAAGAAAAACAGGCCTTACCGCATGTCGCAACTTCTATGCAGACTAGTGAAGATATTGAACGAAGAAAGCAATTAATTCGTGATTATAATAGATTAAAGTTGCAAGAAAAAAGAAGTAATTGGCAAAATGAATGGATGACAAAACATGATGCCGATTTTGATATCCTCCGAAAACATAAAGAAGAATTGGATCAAAAAAAATTAGATTATCAACGCATTAAACAAGGTATTGCAAACCCCGACCCTAATGCACATATTCGTACCGATTATGATCCTGATTTGGATATCAATCCTGACGCAATGGATCGAAATTCTGGGATGATTACCAAATTTAAAAATACCCATAATTTCCCACGCTATTTAGAGCTCAAAGATGTTGATTATGAACTCGCGATGGATATTCATCATGATATTGAAACTTATATGGAACGTTTAGAACCGACTACATCTTTATTAAGTCATGATATTAGACTATTCGAAAGTGAACAAATCGCAAAGAAAAAAGCCCTTGCAAAGAACATCCCGGCATATCTTTACACCCCAACTCCTGGTGACCCAAATGCAATTACTCCATCTCAACTTGACAGTATTGAATCCTTTGTTGAAAGATCTACTAATTTTATCCATTTTAAGGGCGTTGATGATAAAAACCTCACCGAGTTTAACAAATTTTATTTCGGCTCCCCTGAACAAATTGCCCTTTCAACTCCATACTATGATAAAGAATCACACCCATGGGTTATGCATTCTGAAAGAGCTCCACATCGTTTTATTCAAGCCAAATCTTTAACCTCTAGTTGGTTTGAGACTGATGTCCCGGCCCCAGATTTTGAGCCGTTAATTCAACGTCTTAAAGAAGATCTTCTCCCACGTATCTTACCCATTGCTGAAGCTCCATCATCATCACTTGTTGATATTACTCGTAATTTAATCATGAGGGTTTTATCTCGTAGCACAACTACCAATGTGACCTCACACTCTGATCGTCCCTCATTCACCACTGTTTATGATAATGAAGCCATTGAAGCTTGGCCACCTACTCCTGAATACTTTTTTGATTATCATGATGAGCCCCCATATGCGACGGCTTCAAAACCATTAGCTGATCCTACCCTACATGATAGACTCCGTGAAGAACATGAAAGGGTTCTTGAGGGGGTTGAGAGTGTTGATAGGAAATCATTATTATTGACCAAAGCGGATGTTTTAGCCGATATGAACCTCCGTAATAGATTATATGATCGATATTTACAGGCTAGTTCGGTTGATCTGGATTTGGAATGGAGGGATTTAATGGCAGAACAACAAACGCAAGAATTTATGTCAATTTATCAAAAATTTGGCCGCCAACCCTCTCGCAATTTACAACAACAAATGGACCGCTTGAACTCTGTTAATCAGTACATGAATGCATTGATTCGCCATTCTAAACGCAATCAAAAAACTATCCGTTTAGTAAATAGTAATAATACCAGTTTGGCGACGAGAATCCAATTGGCAAATCCAGAATCACGTTTTGATCGTTTATATAATCAATTTGCAAAACAACGTGAGGATCAAAAAATGGCACACATGCGTCGCGCTTTTACTCGTCGTCAAGAAGGTACAACCATTTCAGGCCTTGATGTTTTGATGAATCCAGATTTGAAAAGTGTCTATAATATGGTCAAAAATAGCCCAAATAATACCACCGGCGGTACTGGTATCATCGAATTTGATGGTCGTCTCCTTACAATGGATGAAACATTGACTCTGATTCAGCATTATCAAGCCCGCGATAAAACTCGTCGTAGTAAACGTAAAGTCGAAATGAGAAAAAAAGGTGGGATGTTAAACCAACTCCACATCGGTGCTGATGGCAAGATTGCTATCCCATTACATTTAAGCTCCAAACCGCACTATTTTATTGATAAAGATCCTAGTTCTGTTACTGATTATGAATCTGATGTCTTTAATAGCAGTGGAAGTGAAGAATTGATTGGTAAATATACCCATTTCGGTGAACAAGGTACATCATCAACCAGGGACCAAACTGCGACGTTTTTAAACCTCCCATCAAAGCTTGATTTAATTGCAGAATCCGTTGCTGGTCGTGTTCCAAATACTCTTCGAGGCGTATCCCATGAAACTATCCGTGCGATGCCGATTGGGGATTTATTTAGTGGTACTACACATGAACAATTGTACAAGTTAAAGATTAAATATCCAGAATTAAACCCAAATGAACCATACAAAGTCACTTTACAAGATGGTAGTGAACAATTAATCACACCACCACCTCCTGGTAGTGTTAGAGTTAGCTTAGAATCGACTTATTCACCTATCCCTGGGATTCCTATTGAAGAATTGAGTCGATATACCGGTTTATCCAAAATTGAAATGAAAACTTTAGATGAAAAAATGAAGGAAACGATTTCACAATTATTAACTGGACAATCTCATGAATCATTCGGCAATAATCTTATCGGTAGTGACGGTAATGGATTTGCCAATATGGATGCCGTATTCTTACAAACACCAACATTATCATCATTTATTCAAACCGGCATCAATTCTGTTCTTACTAATTCATCTCTCAAATCCCTTCAAATCCCCCCAACTACTGACCCAGATGGTACAAGTCGTCACTTTGGTATCCCACCTGAGCTCCTTACTCCATACGAATTACACTATCACGGACAAGCCTCGGCATTATCAAAAGTTCAAAGAGTTTATACCCCGGGCTCGAAAAAACCAATCATTTTACCATTACAAAGCTCACAAGAAGAGCTATTGGCTCATTTTCAATCTAAATTATATATTGAAATTGCGGACAAATTAACACAAAGTCTAACTCAATTAGATCGTCAGTTACCAACTCAATTAGTCCAATCCTTAACTCAACGTTATTCATTAGATGTGATTAAGTGGTTGGAATTACATACTCAAACCCCATTATTGCGTTCTTCTTTTGATGATTACACCACACCAAAGCAAAAAAATATTGATCAATGGATTGAGGGCGTTGTTGCTGGTGTTTATCAAAACCCATTAGCCCCATTTGTAAAGGAATTCCGTCTCTCACCTCATCAAGAACAAATGCTACGTTATGCAAATGACGAAATTAAACGTGAAATTGCACATCGTGGCGGGAGAGACATTTCTCCACAACATAAACAAAGAATCCGAGATAAATGGACTGCTATTGATGAATCTCAATGGGTAAACGCGCAAGGCGCGATTTTTGGAAGGGTTGTTGATAATCAACATGCACAAAACGTTAATACTTCCACTACGAACTCTAATGATTTGAATAATTTATTAATTTTTAGAGAAGAAACTCAAAAACTCGCAAATTTAACCGTTAGTGAACTCGATAGATTAACCGAAGAACATGACACCATTGTTCAATTACCATCATTTTTTGGCCCTCGTGAAATTGAACATTTAAAAGAGGTCAAATCGAAATTACCACATGATGAATATTTTAAATATCAGCATTGGCTTGAAGAACAAGAAGTTGAGGAAGAACTTAATGAGAAAATTGCGAAGAAAACTTATCATAGTACTGATAAAAGCCTCGAATATATCCGTGCTACGTATTTTGATCATTTAAAAGCAAATCATCATCTCCTCCCATCTCATTTTTATGAAGAACCGACATTATTACAGACTTATCATGATCAAGCTTTTGAAGAAGAACTCTTATTGAGAGAAGCTGCGTTTAAAAAGCTTGAATTTTTGAAAAAATATGTCCCTGATGAGACCTTTATTAAATCCCTCCTCCCACATGAAAGAAATGCTTATTTGACACATATCGATGGTATGATGATGTTAAGTGAATTAGAATTAGAAATTACAAGATCTGAAAGGAAAAGATTACATCGTGAATTAGATCATTTATCTGAAACTCATGGTTTATTCCGCGAAAAGCATTATGACAAATATGAACTCGAAGCCTTCCGTAGTCGTTTATCAAAGGCTCATTTACAACGCGACCTTTTGATGAAAATGGAAGAAGAAGAAAGAATTACTGATAAATTTATTCGAGGGGAAAGGGCAAAATTATTTGAAAATAAATGGGACCCAAAGGTCAAAATTGCTAAACAGAATGATAACCCAAACGCTTTGAGTTATAACAAAAAACAAAGTGAATTTGAAATTAAAAATAATTTAGATCAACAAAATATGAAAGATTTATTAAATAATCTTGATCAAGATGAACAATATGCTCGTTTAATCGCTGAAGCCCGTTATGCCCATGAACAAAGTCAAAAGGGTTGGCAATTGCTTAGTGGGTTTAAACATAACCCAAATTTTGCAAAATTGCTCGAACTAAACAAAATCCCAGGCCATGAGGCCCGTGAACTTATTAATCGTACACTTCGCGTAATCAATCTTTCCGCTCCTGAAAAACGTGCATTAGAATGGCTATTGCAAAATATTGATTTGTATGATCATGCTGTACCGACAGATATTATTGATGATCAAATTGCATTATTCGAAGAACATTTCAAAGAATTCCGTCACATGTCAAAATCAGAAACAAACAAATTATATAATTTTGTTGACGTTACGTATGGGATGCAGTTCCGTGAATATATCCCAAAACCTTTACCAGTCCCTATTACAAGTGCCGCTTCGAATATTTATGATACTTATCGTATTATGCTCACTTTAGAAATTCTCAACGTATCAACCTCTTATCAACCTATTACAATTTATGAAGTCGATATGGGTCGTGGTTATTATCCTGACAAAACCCTTCATAATGTTAAATTGGTTAAAGAACAAAATAAGAGTTGGAATGATAAAAAATGGCACAATGACCGTCTTTCTCATCACAAAATCAATACCCCCCGTCAAGTTGTCGTTGATATTCGTAAAACCAATCCTAATCGTACATATCTAACCCCATTAATTCGTTCTTATCTCCCATTTGATGCTACCCCAATGGTGTCCCATCGAGACCTTGATACCGGGGACGAACCCACCGCTGATATTAACGGTTATAGGCGTATATTGGGTACCAGCACCACCACACTAACCGATCTTTTATACGATGTCGCTGTTGGCGAAAATAATGAATTTGGTGTCCATCGAAATCAAATCGTTTTCCATCAAGAAAATGAAATTGATTTTATGAATTTAACCCAATTTAATATGTCACCAATCTGGATCGATTGGAAATTAAGTGAATTATATGATTCAAGCTATGCTCAAGAACATACCCGTCCTTCTAATGTGTTCCAGTATTTACATAAACGTAATGATGTTGTCCATCAAGATCGTGCTGATTTATGGGATAAACAATTAGAACAAGGGTGGGGTAATTATAAAGAAGATATTCAAGGATTTTATCAAGATAGAACCAAAGCTATTAAACATTTTGTCAAAACTTATCAACCAAAAACAAACAATGAAACCCAAAATGCTCAAAAGAAAAATAATTATCCAAAAAGTCAAAATTTTGTTCCACATTTCCGTGGCGGTTTTACCCCACAAGATGCTGAAACAACCCCTACTGTGATTCGCGGCAATGTCCAAACCAGTGTTCCAAATTCATTCCCCGAACGAATTGTTCAAAAAGTATTTGGATCTGATGGAAAAGGCCTCGCGAATACAGTCTCATCTTTTTTTAAAATGTAAACCTTTACAACAGCCAATTAATATACAAATCAATCCGAAAAGGGTGCAAATAAGAATAAAAATTTATTCATCTCGTCAGCTATATCAATAACAATGATTACTCGTATGATGAGATTCTCTACCAAGATTCGGGTGAATCTTGGTCTTCAAATAGATTTTAAATGAGTTGTTTTTTTCCAAATTTTGATTAAACATTTTGTGTTAATGTGTGTATGTATGTATATAAATAAATATCACAATAATAACACTTTATGAGTTGTGTAGGTCCTTGAGTGTGCAATTTGAGGTTAATTTGGATCAAAACAATTCATTAAAGAATATATTGTCAAAGAAGTGTGAAATCTGAAAATGAAAAAGTGAAAAAGTGAAAAAGTGAAAAAATGTAAAAATTTAAAAATGTAAAAAAACTGTCAATCCGTGTTATAACCTCTCCAAACTCCGTCAGTTCATATAATTACACATTACCTCTCGGAAAAACGTGTCTTTTTCTTTATTCTCGCGTAAGAACTCGTTTTAAAATATTTATTTTGGAAAATGCACCAAAAAAAACACCAAAACTCACACACATTATTAATTCCCGCACATAGTCCATTTTCTTTCACAAGATCACCACCATCCATCACCTCCGCCCTCCCCCATCGATATCTCCAAATACTCAGAACCAAAATCTTGACGCATGTTCAAACCGATCTCTATTACCCCATCCAAACCAAACCTACCCCGCAAAAAACAAACCCCAAAACCCCAATCACCCAACAAGACCACCAACTCGATTCGTTCAAACCTCCATTTTCTGAAATTTACCCCCTCTCGTCGTATCCGCACTGGTACATTACAGAATCTTACCCATGCTAGTCCAACCACTCCACCCCCTTCACAAAGTCCTCACATTTCCTCCCCATTCTCCCCCCCCAAAATGAGCTACGCCACCCCACTCCACTCACAATCGACAATATCTCAAGTCTACCCAGGATACTACGCCTCTGAACTCCCAGCGTTATACCCCACGACTCCATTTGTGATAAACCATCACGCCACCACTCTACGCCATAAATCCTCACTAATCCCGTCCCCCGTTATCCGCATTGGTAACGCCCAATCAGAAATCACTGACGCTGCTTTACTTGATAAAGCCGTCGCCTCATTAGAACAAGCTGGTGGGTTTATACACCCCTCTCTTGAACTTGGGAATTTATACCGTGACCATCAATTAAGAGCTTCTGAAAATCGTTCAGATGGTCTAAAAATTAAGCCCGCTAATCCCAGCTGGTTTTCAGAACGGTTAACAAATGATTGGGGCTTTGTTGCAACTGATAATATTGAAAAGGGATCGATATTGGCGAGAATACCAGGACATTTGGTTATTAGAACTGATGGGATTTTGCCATTGAAGGATAATATCGATTTTGATCTGGTCCGGGCTAAGGTTGAGGAGGATATGGACGTTATTCGATTGGTACAAGCCGCATTGCATTTGATTGGGGATTCGAAAAAAATTTTTAAGGAAAAGGAAGAGCAACAGGAATGGGATGTTAGGGGGGCGGGGTGGGGGAACAACAATAAACGTACGGGTAATAATATTAACCAAAATCAAAAAAGATTGACTGATTATTATTTTAAAGAAGTTATTTCTCAAGCACTTTATTTATTATTTTTAAAATCAAATAAAGCAATTTTATCAACAACAAATTTCCTCAACATTTATCCCGATTCGTATCCACTTTTGGACCTGATAAATGATCCTAATAGTCAATATCTAGACTCTAATCAAGAAAACTGTTCTCCGTGGACTGTTCACTCATATACAAATGATTTTTGGCTCCCATCTCTTGAAAGTATAACCCTTGGTGATATACCCCCGGATTTTTTTGAAATTCTAAACTCTTCTCTCCAAACAGTTTCTCCCCACCCTTCAAAAACAACCCTATTAGAATTATTATTTTTTCAATTCAAAACACAATTAAATCTTGTTCATCCAGGTTCACTTCAACATCATCTCAATTGGGCAATTACAACTGCTCATCGTTATATGTTGCAAAAACTCCCGCAAGACCCGAATAGGTTAAAACCGCTAACAAATGAGTGGTTATATGCCCCATCAACCAATGGTATTGTCCCATTTGTTGAATTATTTCGTGAAACTGAACAGCCAAATTGTGAAGCGATTGGGGCTTATTATTTTGAAAAGGATGCTGATGAGGGGGATGAAAGTGATGATGTTGTTGTTGAGGATGAAATTTTTTTGGATAGTGGTGATAATGATACCGAAAATGGTCAAAATAAACCAAATGGTCAAAAAATCACACAAATTACCCGTTTAAGACGTATCGAATATGAACCTGAGGAAAATCTTCAGAACATCAATTTAAAACAACATTTGGATTCGATTGGGGTTATCCCAACCAAATATGGTGTCCTTACAGCACCAAATTCTGAACAAAATTATGGCCAAGATAATAACGACCAAAAAAATAACCAACAAAATGATGGCCGAGTCCGTTCAAAATACTTCCGCAATACAAACCAATATAACTCCCCTGAATATCGCATATCTGATGAAAAAGCTCAGTCTAACACCGATCCGGCCAATGTTGAACTGCCTTACGAGAACTTCTATTATGAAATCAAAGCTCAACGCGACATTCTTCGCGGAGAGGAACTAACAATCTGTTCTTACCCCCTACGTGAACTTGGGATCCCAATATTAACCCCACAAACTGAAGAAAAGTTACAAAGGTTATTACAGAATACTAACCGCTTGAAGGATTTATTAAGATATTCTTTGGTTCGCGTTCCAGAGATAGTTCAGAACTATTCCCAACAGACTTTTATTAATTTGACATATCCTGGTGAGTTTACAACATCGTGTGGTACTTTACCCGCTTTAAGTTTAAAAAGTAAAATAATGTTATTAAATCCAACTCATGGATTTATTACGCGCGAAATTACCCCAAGTTATTATTATTTAAGTGAAAAGTCAAAAAAGCAATCGTTTTTCCCGACAGATTTTAAATTTCGGACTTTTGGGAAATTGATCGATTATGATGTTCAACAAATGGGCCCAATAACCTCAATTGATCAATTAACTCCACGTGATAGGAAATTAGTACGTTATAGTGAAGATTCTTTCCCTTATTTGAATTGGGATGATGCTCCCTTGAAGTATATCGTTCCTTCTTATTATGACGATTTTGATCTATTTTTGCTTTTTCAAAATAATAAAAGATGGAATGAAATTTATCAAGCATTTTCAGACCCTTCAAATAAGAATTCGCAGTTAAATATTCGTCCCGGTCCTGATGATGGTGGTGATGGTGATGATGATGGTGATGGAGGGGATAATAATACTAATGCTATTTTTGCCGGGGGGAGGGGGAAAAAAATTGACGTTGTTGGAAAAAATAAACATTTGAGGAAAAAAATGTTAGAACAATCAAAGCAATCTGACCAAAATAACCAAAAAAAACCGGCTCAAGAATTTGTTGACAAGTACCAACAATTTGAAATTTCATGGCTTGGACCTTTACACCCAAACCTTGAAGCATTTTATCGATTTTATATGTCACCTGGGTTTTATGCACCTCATCCGGATAAATTACCTGGATTTATTTTGAAAGAATTTGAACAAAAATATGGTGGGAAAAATCACCACAATAATTCAAATAACCATTCAAATACCCATTCAAATATCCCAATTACTGACAAAATGTCCTATGAATTCGTCCTAAAACAGTTTCAAATTAGATTCGATTATGTTTGTGATGCTGCTGAACGTAATATTCGTAGTGTTTATAATATCCCTGACCGCAATCCGTTAACCGCACAGCAATGGATTGAGGCATTTTCTGAAAAAATTGATGAAGAAAATGAAATGTGTAAATTTATTGGTTTATACCAAAGCAGTGTACGTTTAGGTGAAAAATTTAGTCATCGTCAGAATTTTAGACAATTAATTAATTCATACGATGAGGTTGTTGTTAGGAATGGGAATGATGATGATGATGGTATTGATGGATTTGAAAAAAATAATCATTTTTCTGTCCCAAAAAATCAATATTTTGATTCTGATTTCTATTTTGATTCACATTTATCAATTCAAGCTAAGTATAATCAATCTGCGCTAATTTCCCACCTTTGTAAGGTGTTTGCGGGTAGATTAGGTTTGGATAGACATCATTTATTATCTCATGATCAAGTCTCACGTATTTTACATAATAATATTGATAGCTTTGAAACAAGTTTAAATTCAATTTATGAGGAAAGAATTGACTCCAAAAATCGTCGAAAACATCTCAGTTCGAATAACCCAAAGTCAAACTCCGATATCCTCCCCCATCTTAACCCAAATAATCTTCATACCCAACCAATATCTCCATTTTTTTCTAATATGAGCGTTAACAACCCTCAACCTGTTCAATATCTTTACCAAAACCCTCATAATAACTATGACCATAACAATACTGCAGCAAATCAGCACATTTTGGCAGATATTGATAATATTCGCGATGTATTCAATGGTGGGTTAGCAATACCACCACGTTGGCACTGCCTTGATGGGATGTCATACGATGTATTTAACCAATATTACCAGCGTAATAATAGAAGTAGTATCAATCGCTATGCAAAGATTGATTATCTTGATAGAAACGCTCCATTTCAAAGCCTTGGTGCAGGGGATCAAAAAGATCATGAGGAAGTTATTGGGAAGGCTATACCGAGGTACAGACCGTATATCCCGAAGTAATGATGTGTGTGGTATGTTTTTTTGTTTTTAGGACTTAAATTTATTTGATCATTTGAGAAATTTGGGGGGAATACGTATCAAACAAACACAATTGAATAAATCTAAATTGATTTGGTGGATAGAAAAGGAGTCATAAACAGGAAGCATAAAAAGCATGAAATGATTTTAACAATAAGAAGTAACATCAATACCAGCACCACATTGAACAGTATCACCAATATATTGATGTAAAGTAGCAGATTGGAACCCACCAAATGGAGAAAATGACGCACAAGATGCGGAACCGTTATAATGAGCATACCATAATGGGTAATTACCACCAATACTCCACGAGCCAAAGATGGACTCCCATTGATATTTGGATGAATAGATACCAATATTTGCACCCATTGATTTTGCATGTTGAACTAATTGAGTCATAAAATTACGATTATACGCAGCATCTTTCCAATATTGGGTACCTTCAACATCTAACCAAACCATACCGACCGATTTGATCCCAGTAAATGCGTTCCATAATTCATTAAATTGAGTTGCAGCCGATTTTGAACATGTTGGACATGGGAAGAGATAAACATCAACGTATTGGAACCCTGCAGCGTGAGCATTGTTAACATTACTAGCCATGTTTCTATCAACGCCGCCGTAAGAACAATACCCGCGAGGAATTGCAGAGACGTAACCGGAATTACGTAAACATTGAAGAGTACCAACGGAGAGAGCGGTTGAAAAATCAACTACTAATGCGCTGCTTTGTGCTTCTTCAAAAAAATCTTCAGATAATGAATCATATTTTTCGCTATGTTGTAATAACAGTTTAGTTTTACGATATTGCATATGTCTGGTGGACTTTGCAGCGTGCTCTTCGATGGTCATTTCAGCCGATGCAACCATGGAAAAGAGTAGGATTGCGATTAATGCAATCAGGATCAATTTCGACATTGGATTTTTCTAGATTTGGGTTGATTTGGGTTGATTTGGGTTGATTTGG
>Ga0256901_1001364_pt1 | contig 12341 bp, 4 predicted proteins | sample MC6MC0689MT_FD_190200 | JGI IMG/M metagenome (GOLD analysis project Ga0256901, IMG submission 190200) | Metatranscriptome of enriched soil aggregate microbial communities from Iowa State University, Ames, United States - MC6-MC0689-MT... | ecosystem: Environmental > Terrestrial > Soil >... | reverse complement strand
TTTAAAGTGCTTGTCTAAACATATTAGTAATAATAGCCTGCCCTAAATTCAGTTCGACATTAACAGCACTGGTAAAAAAGCTCAAAACGTGAAAAACTGTCGCGCCGAGTTGTAATAATAAAACTGGCAATACAATGATTGCATATGGTAAATAAATTGCGGTAAATAATGTAAGGAATAACGTGCATAAATATAGAATTGTTGTGAAACGACGGTGAGGAAGAAAGTGAGAGTTAAGATTAGTAATAAATAAAGATGCAAAGATAAAGAAAAGATTAGCGGTAGTAAACGATAGGGCAAACTTAGACGCCCCACCAAAGAAAATACTTGGTAAATTCATCAATGCATTTAATAATAGTAATACGCCAGCGATTGAGAACATTAAAAATGTTATTAGTTTTTGTGTGTAAGTCAATTCCGGCAAAACAGGGAGCTTTTTGCTAACGAATGAAGCCATCCCAACAGCCCATCTCTGCATAGTCGACATGGATTGCTCATGTTGAACCTCAGCAGTTTGAACCGTTGTTTGCGATTCAACATCATAGGTTGTTGACATTTCATCTTGAGGCGGTGCAGCCCAAAGTGAATTAAACCACGTCGATTCCGTCCCGTTTTGGGACATAGTTGACGGTAAGGATTGATTTGATGATGTATTTATCGAGGGCTTAGTTTTTATTCCTGGGGGTGGAGTTGTGGAGTTGTATAAGCTTTGGGAGTCAATTGAAATTGAAGTTGTATCGATTTGATCACTAGATGAAGCAGACATTAGGTCATTTTGGGGTGAATCTACTGTCTTTAGAGGGGAATATCCACCGAAAAGATTGCTAACGTATTGCATTCAGGGGAGGGGTTGTTTGGGGGGCAGGTTTTTTATGAATGTTTTTGGGGTCTGATTTTTTTGATTTTTTTGATTTTTTTGGGGATTTGGACAAAGTAATCAAATTGGGGCAGATTTTGAGTCGTTTGAGGGAATTGGGGGGAGAAAACGGCGGATGAGGTTCATAAATGATGGTAACAGCAGATGGAGTATTAATATATGGTATAGTACAGAAATATTTATTTTTTTTTAATTTAAAAAAAAAAAAAGACAGTTTGTTGTTTTTTTGTTTTTTTTTTCGCTTTGAACAAAGTTTTCAAAAATCCACTTGAATAAAAAATTGAATTTTGATAATCAACAAGCTTTGCACTTAATATCACTACATCTCCACAATTTACTGATTTTTTCTCAACTATTACGGGTTTGTAAGCAGGTGGTTACACAACCTAAGCCCTTTTTTAACGATTGCTTTTTTTTCTTTTTGAAAATTCACACAATTTTGTTGAATTTTGCTTTATTCCCAAAAATCTCACTCAAAATTCTACTTCTCCTTCCTATTTACCATTTATTATCGATAGCTCTTGCTCTTTATATTATAATTAATCCCAACAATATCCCCTCATAATGCCAATGCCAACAGATCAAGAAATTAAAGGTATGTTTATATCTTACCAATTTTTTTCACCAATTTTTTTTGTTCCCTTCTTTACCGATATTCCGACCCCCAATCTCATTCCCCTTTTAACTCCACAACCTCCTCCATCTCATCTCCCTCACTCTCACTCTCACCATCACTCTCACCATCACGCCCCTTTCATTCCGAACTTGATCCCCTCAGACGCATTCAACACATTCGAAAATGAACGTGACTCCCGTCTCCCAAAGCGTTCGATTTCCCGTGCTTTACGTGCACTCGGCATTGCTGTCACAGAGGCCGAAGTTAGTACATACGTCGCTTCAATTAAAGATCAGTCAATCGATTTAAACACGTTTAAATCAATCGTACAAACTGCCTCCGCTGCCTCACGTCCGTCATTACAACAAACTCTTGAACATGCTGGGAATTTGTTCAAAACTGAGGATGGGAAGATCAATTTACAAGATATGAAGCAGGCTCTTAGTATCGTATGTGAAAAGCTCGATGATGATGATATCGATGAATTCTTAGGTAATGCGAATGTTGATGGGAATGGGAATATTAGTGCACAGGAATTACAACGTTTGTTTCAACCAAAGGCATAAGTTTTTTTGTTTTTGTTTTTTTGAGTTTGTTTTTTTGCGAAAAAAAAAAAGTATGGACCAATTAAACCTTCATGGCTTTTCGTTTGTGACATGTATATATTTGTATATAGTATAACCCCTCTCATCCGGGGTGGATAATTAGAAAAGAATAAATTCTTTTCTCTTTTCTCTCTTAATTTAATCAAAAACACACATTTTGTGCGAGTATTTTGATACGACCCTTCCATATCTTCTTGAATTTGCATAGATCTATTATTTGTGGAAGAATAGCGTCGTTTTGGGGTCAAAATGTGTTGTTTTTTTTTTGAATAAAAAAGTTGTTTATTAATTTAAGAACAAATCAAGAATATAATGGACGTTTCCAGATGGAAGAATAGTGCTATTGGGGTTAAATGAACAATAGTAAGTGATAACTAAAACGTTAAAAAGAACAATAATAATGATAGGGAGAGAAAAAAGAAAATCAAGTTAGAAAAGGAAAAAAAAGACCAATTGTGATGCAAATCTGAAATGAATTATTCATCAAATTGAAAATGAATAACATGGGATTACTATCATACACTTTGTATGGGTTTTGTACGTTGTTTGAGTGATATATATATATATATATATAAGGGAGAAACGAAAATAAATAATTTTCAAATTTATTTTCTTCCCTTCTTTCCCTTTTTAGATTGATGTTGTTGTTGAGGTTGTTGTTGAGGTTGTTGTTCTTCTTCTAGTTGAACTTCTTCTAGTTGAACTTCTTCTTGTTGAACTTCTTCAACAACAGGTTCAACGATTTCTTCGACACCTTCTTCCACAATTGGTTGCATATCTTCAACTTCTTCAAAAACGACAGATGATACTGATTCTTCAACAATAATAGGGGTAATTGGCTCTTCAATAATTGGTGAAACTGGTTCTTCAACAATTGGCTGAGCTCTTTCAACAACTGGTTCTTCGACAACTGGTTCTTCGACAAGTGGTTCTTCAACCTTCTTTGGTTCTTCAACAACTGATTCTTCAACCTTCTTTGGTTGAACAAAAACATCATTTTTAGTTTCATGAATATGTTTTTCTTCAACCTTTTCAGTTTTGTGTTTAACAACTTCATGATGACGATTATCATCATCATCATCATCATCATCATCAGAAGAAGAAGAAGATACAGGGCGAGAAATAGAAGTAACAACTTGTTGAAGGATTTCACGAGTTCTTTGAACAGTTCTATCCAAAATGCTTTGCTTTGGCGATCTATCATCAATAACCTTAGTCTCGACATCGGGATTATTTTCCAAAGCGTCACCAGCTTCAGCACGTAGACGTTCTCTTTCTTCGCGATCTAATCTATCTTGTTCGACGAGTTCTTTTCTTTTTTCACTTTCGGCTTTTTCGACTTCTTTAGAAAATCCTTCAAATTGAACCCCTTCAAAATAAAACTTCGTGTTATAACAAGGTAAATTATAACGGGTTAATAATGCACGGCAAACAACTGGCCACTCATCTAACCATGCAACAATTGGGTGATAATTAATCTCATTTTTAGCCTTTTCGATATTAAAAGTTGAAGATAATCTCGCAAATGAGACTAAATAAGGATTAAAAGTGCTTTGTGGGTTGATAACTTTGGACAAAAATCCAGCAACCTTTGCAATTGTACCTGGGGCCTTAACGCGAGTTTTAAGAGATTCCAAACCACCCCGAACAAGTAAATCGTCCAAAAGTGGCCAAAAATAATGATCAACGGAGGAATCATCAGTAATGACGTAGAATTGACCAGCTGGTGCTTGATCGACATCGTTTAATGCAACTGCAGCTAAAATACATGCATGAGATGCGTTTTGGACCGCACAGATGTCAATTTTGTTATCACCACGACCAATAATACGTAAATCACTTGCAATAGCAGCTTCAAGAGCTTGTGGTAAAAAGAATTGATCACCAACGGTGGTGTTTGAATTTTTTGTTGAATAAATTTGATGTGGTGCGATAATAACTGTGAGCAATTTGGTTGAGTTTTTTTCCAAAACCAACTTTTCAACCAGCGCCTTGACCTTTAAATATTCAGTTGGGTATTCATAATTAGTCGAAACGTTTAATGCGTCTTCAGTAGCTTTAATAGTATCAACGAGGGTAGATGTACGAGTAGTTGGGGTTGAGATTTGAATAAATTTTGACACATTTGATTCCTCACACACGTCTAAAAAGCCCGAAATACTCCTTAAATAACGATCATATGCGACTTTGGGTTGGTGAAATGGGTGGATATCGGCGCAGTTAAATACGGTGTTGATATCTTGTAATAGTGGTGTAATAAATTCCAAATTTTCTAAAGAACCAGTATGGTATTGAATAACCCCATTTTCAACCTTATCTTGTACTTCCGCAACATCAACCGCAACAATACGTCTACAGCCACGTTTTAGTAATAATTCAATAAGATTTGAACCGATTAAGGTATTAGAACCGGTAACCAAAACCGTATCTAAGCTCTGTGCATCTCTTAAACCAGCAATACGTGAATTATATTCATTAATACGTTTTTGATCATGTTTAAACGCCTCCATTTGACCTTCATTAACAACCAAACGTTCAGTAACTGGCCATTCATCGTTGTTGGGAAGTGAAGATAAGAATCCCGACGGGATTGATAATTCCCAATCATCCTCAACGATTTCCGGGACTAAATGATCATTAGGACCATGGTGAAGCGGTTCTTGTGTGAATGCAGCGAAAGATAGCGTTGTTTCTTCATCATCATCATTTTTTTCAAGTTTTTTTGGGGATTTGTTTTCATCATTGTGGGGTTTTTTGTCATCATCGTTTTGGATTGTTTGTTTTGTTTGTTGTGGTGATGGTTGTGGTGATGGTTGTGGTGATGGCTGTGGTGATGGCTGTGGTTCTTCTTGAACGACAACCGGAGGTGTATTCTCTTCAAGATTGGACATAATACAACTGGTGATTATAATGAAAGGGTTTGTGGTGGTTGGGGGCGTGGATTGGGGGGCGTGAATCGGAGATGGGAAGAAATGAAAAAATCAGTTGAAAAGAGCGAAAAAAATGGAAAAAAAACAAAACCAAATTGATAAAAATGCTTTTTTGTATATTATAACTGGTATGTAGGTCAATAATAATATCAATGGGGTGGTTAAATTATCACAAATACGCCAGAAACAAAGTATATCGATACACTATCGACGTGAAATCAGTGTTTTGAAAACAAAAATGACGACAAAATCAACAAAACAGTTGTGAATTCCTTGACTAAAATGGAAGAAACTGCAATATACAATGATAAATACATCAATCAAAACAGCTTAATAAAGGAAGTACATCGTACATGTCACAGATGTGATGATAAATACATTCTTGGAGTGGTCTTTCCAAACAAACAAATCTGATTTGTGAAAAAAACCCAATTTTTTTCAAGTTTTTTAGTTTTTTCCGGTTTACGTGCTAAAATGAGTAAATAATATATAAAGAGAAAATATCAATAGAAAATATTCATCTCTGCAGATGGGATTTAAACTGATCCAGTTTTATATTAATACTCACCATAATAAAGCCGAAACGGAACAATCAAAAATCCAAACGCAGAGGCCTTTGACTGAAAAATACCCTTTCTGAAGTTAGATTACCAATACAAACATATAAATCAATAGAAAATGAAACCATCTGCTGTGATAAAGATTAGTTTCGTTGTAACTGAACGAATTTCAGTGGATAATTGCCAGTTTCTTAAATCGGCAACAAAAAAAGGAATTTAAAAAAAAAAAACAATTTTGACTCAATTTTTATTTTTCCAAAACAAAATCATAATTTCCGACAATCCCCATGCTGCAGCGTCCCCTCCATCAGTCACCATCATTTATTCAGCGTTTTCAACCTATGGGTGCTTTTTAAAACCTTCATAGTCATTATTTGCGTCTGTAGTTTCAAAAATTAACTTTTTTCTTCATTTTTTGTGTTTTTTTCGTCTTTTTCGTCTTTTTCTTTTCTCCTTTTTTCCCATCTTTTTCATTCATTTTTCCTCACCACTTTCCCCTCCTTTCCACTACCCACCGTAATAACCCCAGATAACCAAATGACTCAAAAAGTTGTTAAAAAAGGCCCAGAAAACTCACCACAACGTCAAATGGTCGCTTTCTTTAGTCTTGTCGCACTTTTACTCATCTCTTATGGGATCTATGTCATTTCTTCACGTTTATTATTCATCCCACTTCCTGAAAAGTTAGTCCCACAATAATTAATTAATGTTTTTGTTTTGTGAAGAAATTAATACCTTTCTTTTCTCTTTGCGGTTGAAATCCTTTGTATATTTGTACTATAGCTCATTATTATCTACTCGATTCTATTTTCTCTCTCTATCTCTCTTTTCCAAATAAAAAAAAAACTAATAAATTTATAAAATTTGTTTATTTTACAAAAATAAGAATAAACAAAATAATAAAGTAATAACAATAACAAAAAACAATCAAAATTGCGTCTTTTTAATTCCCCAACAAATGTTCATTCTCGGCACCATCATCAGTCAATATTTCCCCCTCATAACGTTCTACTAACGAGAATAACGAAGAGGGGGTCAATATTTGTTCGTGTGAATCATCTTGATGAATAAGGTGAAGTAATTGATAGATTACAGGGGGTAAAGTCGGTATCATCAACGCCGACGGTCTTATTTTTTGTCGAAAATTAACTTTTTCTTCAAAATTACAAATTTTTTCATTTATATTATTTTCATGACTATGGATATATTCCAGGTCATATTCATCATCATCAGATGATGTTAAATCATTCTGATGACGATACTGACCGTTATTAATATTCGCAGCATTAAATGTACTTAACAACTGATGCTTAACTTGCTCAAAAAATCCATTATTATTTTGGTTCCCATTTTTTTCATCTCGGATAGTTTTTTGAAAATTTTTGGAATTATTATTTGAATGATTTGAATGATTTGGATTATTGCTTTGATTTTTCTTGTTCGCGTTTCCATTTCGGTAAACTTCAAAATAATAAATCGTTGCTATTTTCCTCATCGCTTCAAACACCACAATTGACCCAGCTAACCCAAAAGTAACTACCCATTGCGTGATAGTTAACGGAACTGTACGTAGAAACGATCTAAACATTGGTATGACCGTAAATAGATAAAGAACAACACACAGACCCGGCATCATAAAAACAAAAAAACGATTTTTTAAAATTTTGTTAAAAACATTTACATGCGTTGAACGTACATTAACACAATGAAATGAACATAATAGAATAAAAAAGATAAAAAATCCACTCAAAAACGTATCCAATTTCAAACGATTATAATCATCGACGGTCAATGAGTTGATTAATAAATCAATTGGAGAAGATGAAATGTTAGTAGTTATACTTGTAGTAGTAGTATCTATAGCATCACTATTCACCCCGACATTAAACCCAATATCAGCTTGACCCGTAGAACTACCCCCTAAAAGATACCAAATATGCCCCAAGCTCCCAACACCAGGAGAAAATAATAACGTTAACCACTTTGATGAGAGAAAGAATATAGATAATAAACAAATATAAATACTGTTTGAAAAAATTGCAATTTTCATCCGGGAATTAATTAGTGTAGCATGTGGATGCAGTGGTTTCTGTGCTAATAACGTTAATGATGGTGGTTCAGCAGCTAAACATGTTGAGGCTACGGTATCAATCACTAAATTTAAGAATAACAACTGCCCGAGATTTAACGGCCATTCGATATGAATAAACGGGGCCAAAATAAGCAAAGTACAAATCCCAACATTGGCGGAGATTTGAAATTGTATAAAATTACGTATGTTTTGATATAAGCTCCTCCCATACCAAATACTGGAGATAATTGGTAATAAACTATCAGTTAACAACAAAATATCCGAGCCAGCTTGCGCACTCGGAGTTCCCGATTTGGCTAAACTGTAAGCAACATGACTAGCGCCCATAGCCATAACATCATTCGATCCGTCCCCGGTAAAGGAATTGATGCAAGTCCGTAAATGACGTTGTTGGTATGGCTTCGCTTTGAGGCGGGTCGGCGGGAATGTGATGATTTGATGAGGGTTAGGGGTGTAGAGGGATAGAGATGGTTGAGGGGGTGGTTGGGGGAGAGATGGTAGTTGTGGAGAGAGGGGAGTGGAAAATGCATTTTTAATGAAAAGAGATTCATTGGAGAGGATGGGGTGATGTGGAGGTGGTTGGAGTGATTGAGATGGTGGGGTTGCTTGAGGGAGAGCGGAGGTTGAGAGGGTTTTTGGTGGGGATTTTGGGGAGTTGGGCAGGGGTTGAGAAAGTGTGATTTGGTTATGTTGGGGGATATTATTAAGCGGTGATAGTGAGATTGAATGTGATAGTAATGAAGGGGGGATTGTGGGTTGGTTAGAAATGAGTAAATTGTGATCAATTTTTGATGTATTTGATGAAATGAGCGATGAAATATCATAACTCTTATGGGTAAACAATGTCTGTAGATTTGTAAATGATAGTTTACTATATGGGACAAATTTACCCAAATAAAACTTACAAATTATGGTAGAATCGGGGTTTATAGCAAATTTATAGACAAGATTACCATTAAGGGTAAACCTTTGCGATGCAACAGTAATACTATTAGTATCGGGAGAGATATCCGAAGTGGTTTTATCAGTTGGTGATGTTTTGGTATGTATTTTTCGATCTTGAGGACTTTTTTGTTCATAATTTTGATCATTTTTTTCATCATAATTTAGATTAAAATTGTCGTTAAAATTTTCACCCAAAAGTTTTTCAACCTGATTATTATTACCAAATCCGACTAAATTCCTTTTCTTTTCAATTTCCCCTTTATTCATTACCAATAAATCATACCCCAAATGAGATGCCAAAACCATTTTGAGTTTATCCTGAGGCAGAGCTCTCGCAATGACAACGATTTTTGGCATTAACAAAAAAAGGTCGACTAATGATAACATCGAGACATGATATGATGATAATGCAATGTGTTTATATTGATTAGCAATTGCATGGATTAAAAGTGGTAGGAAATGGAGATTAAATGGGATTTTTAAGGTGTTGGAAAAGTTTGACATGTAGCTATAGTCAAGTAGAGTAGTAGCCTGGTGAGTGAGGAAGAGAGAAGACGAAGACGGTAAGAATTGGGAACTGTTTTGAGTAATTTTTGAATTATTATTTTGGGAATTATTTTGTGAGTTGTTATTTTGTGGATTAGTTTGAAAATCATCATCGCTTTGTACCCCACCAATTGATTGATCCCGATACACCAGCTGTGCATGTGATAATGCTTGATCAGTAGTTAATATTGGTGGTACTAATGGTTTAGGTAAGTACGATTCCATATTACAAATGTCAGCCAACAATTCCTCTTTTTTTCGTCTCAAATTTTCATCCGCATTTTGTTCGTCCATATTTTTTCCGCCATCGTTTTTCATCAACCCTTTCGGATTGGCCAATCCCGAAACCTTGGCAATGTATATACACGTATTAATATTATCACCTGATATCATAACACATCTGATGCCTGCATGATGTGCTAAAATAATAGCAGGCAAAGTGGAATTTCTAATCTCATCAGAAATCAACAAAATAGCCACAAGGGTCATTTTCTTGGGCAGATCCCCATCGTTATGGTCTACAATGGTCGATTCTGATCCGTGTGATGATTGGGAAGAAGTGGGGGGAGGGATTTGTGGGGAGGGAGCTGTTGCAATTGCAATTATACGATAACCATTTGAAGCCACATCTGTGATATATTTCGCAATATCTTTACGATGATGGGGTAGAATTTTGGATTTGGAGAGGGTTTTGGAGGGGAGGGGGTGAGCTGGGGGGGAGTTTTGTGTGGTTTCGATATAATATTCATCACAATGGTCCATTATAATCTCTGGAGCGCCTTTGATGATCCACATGAGGTCATTGTTGGGGTATAAATCAATGTGTTTATTGATTTGGGTGGGAGCGGGGTTGGGAGGTGTGGTTGTGGAGGATGAAGGACTCTTAAGTGGTTTCCCCGACAATGATTGAGGTACCTGAGAGAGGAGAGTAAATGGATCGAAGGAATTTGTATCTTCTTGGGGGGGGCCGGAGTGGGTAGAAATATTGTGGATTAGGCGAGAATTATTGTGTGAATTATTTTGTGAATTATTTTTTAATTCAAAATTTGATAAATTTAATTCTGTTAAAAATTCTTCATTAATACGAGCCTTTCTCATTGCGAATTTTTTTGCAGATGAAAATGGGACATCTTGTATAATTTCAGCAATACTATATAATTTGTAAAACAAATTATAATAATTATTTTGCTCAAAATGTGGATTAACATTTTGATTTTTGTCATCAAAAAAATAATCTTGTCCTTCTTCTAATTTTTTTAAAACATGACGCAAGACAGCTCTATCAGTACTATTACCCCCAACAACACCTTCATCATCTTCATCGTCATGAACACAACCAGATAGATCATATGAATCACCAACGTCATCATCCTTCTCCGTGTTATGGCGATTTTCAATCTGATCATTTTGTTTGTTTTTTGAATTTTTTTCGAAATTTTGAGCATTTTGAGTTTTTTTCCCCCCAAAATTTTTTTCATTATTCCCAATACTACCCTTATTCGCAATAGAAATCATAATATCAGTAGAATCCTCTGAAGTATTAATTTGTTGTTGTTGTGGTTTTTGCTGCCTAACTGTTGCTTTACCGCAGGAATGACGCAAACAAAAGAGTAAAAAATTGTCCAAAATAACATTTTTATTTTCATTTTCGTTCGAAAAATATTGATTATTTTGATTATTTTGATTATTTTGATCAATCTTTTCACCATCTTTCCCATCACCAACACCGACATTTTCGCGATTGACCTTGTGTAACATCGCCAATGGTGACTGTTTATCAATACCATCACCACTATACCCCCCATCAACCACATCTTTTCGCATGTTTGAATTGTTAACACCACCTCCCCTTTCAAATCTCTTCCCCCCATTGCCAACTTCCAACATAATCGATTCCAAACCATATTCCTTTGGATCATATTGATCATGAACGTGTATATGTCCATTCTGGTCATCAATTTCATGTTTTTGCGGAAATGTAACGACACCTTGTACAGAAAACTTCCCCTTCGTGAGTGAACCGGATTTATCAATGAACAATGTAGTTAATTGACCCGCTGTTGCAATACCAATGAGTTTTCTGACGAGAACATTTTGCTTGAATAATCTTTTCATGTTTAAAGATAAAACCAAAGCCACAGACGCTGGAAGACCTTCCGGAATCGACACTACGCACATAATAACAGATAACATTAATGATTGCACGATATCTTTAAAGAAACGGATCGGGGAGGAGAAGTACGTGTAGATTTGGACTGGGTCATATTCGTTTTTAATGACAACGGCTTGAAATAGGTTAAATAAGGCGATAATAATAGCAGCACGGTATGCCCAATAGCTAATATCATTGGCGAAGTGGGTTAATTTACGGACTAGTGGCGGGGTGCGCTTAATTTTGACGTTTTTTTCGGAATTTTCGTCAGTTTCTTCTTCGTTTGAGTCTATATTTAAGAGAGTTGTTTTGCCATATAGCGTGTCAGCACCTACAGCTAATACTAACAATATACCATGGCCATTGTCAACTAGCGTAGAACTAAAGAGGGTATTTTGACTTTCAAAATCTAAAAATTGGGAAAAATTGTTGGATTTTTGATCGTTTTTTTGAGCGTCTTTTTTAGCGCTTTTTGAAAAATGTTGGAAACTATTATTCATGTCACGGTTATTGATATCCCGATCAGATGAGGTATTATTTTCATCAAAATTTGATTCAACGTGGGATAAACCATCCCAAGATTTACCACTATTCAGAGATGTATTTGTATTCGAAAAACTATCATAATTATTTTGATAATTATTTTGATAATTATTTTGATACAATTTCATCGAAATTCTCTCCAGCACGTTTTCATCAATTGAACACTTATCAATGCCGATATCTTCGCCAGTTAAAGTAGCTTGATTAGTACTAAGGTTCCCGTGTACTAATACACCATCTGCCGGTATGACGTCACCTTGGGATAGCACAATGAGGTCGCCAACAACACAGTCACGGACGTTTAAGTTTAATAGATTTCCTTGAAGAAATAGGTTTGAAATAATCTTTTGCGTTGAATTTGAGGCGTATTTTTTCGAAGAACAATTTGAATTACTTTCGGAATTATTTTCATGGGGAATTTTTTGAATTTCTTGGGGGGTGTTGTGGCTATTTTGGAGACTAATAGGGTCATAAG
>Ga0256901_1001363_pt1 | contig 12346 bp, 1 predicted proteins | sample MC6MC0689MT_FD_190200 | JGI IMG/M metagenome (GOLD analysis project Ga0256901, IMG submission 190200) | Metatranscriptome of enriched soil aggregate microbial communities from Iowa State University, Ames, United States - MC6-MC0689-MT... | ecosystem: Environmental > Terrestrial > Soil >... | reverse complement strand
TAAAAAAAAATGGGAACTGTTTTTTCATTTCTTGCTCAGTGATTCCTCTCAATAGTGGTATACCCGGTGTGGTTAGGTGATCCATCATGTTACCTAGGCGTTTCAGACGTTTTGGATAGCTTTGGAAGTTTTTGTACATTTCGCAGGAATTCTCTTGTATTTTTACAACAAACATTTTCATTTATTTTCATTTATTTTCATTTTTCGACAAGGTTCTTGGCCAACCTATTTTTGCCCTTCAAATTGCTCAAAGACGGCGAATTCGATTGAGATCCGCGCGTTGATTGCATGGTTGGTAATTTCCCCCATAAAGCCATTTAAATTGAACTTCTTAAACCGCCCGCAAAGTTGATACCGCCAAGAAGATTTCTCTTTAAAATCCGGTTTTATTTCCAGCCTGCGTCGCAGATTAAATACCTTCACCGCTGATCTGCAACTTTCCGCTGTTCCCTTATTTAAATAAATCGAATCACAAGAGATAACTGACTCAAAAAAAATTACTCATTTTTGACCCGAGTCTATAGATGGGGGTCAGGGATAGATTTGAATATCACAGTAGGTACAACTCTGTGAATAAATACCTGTTATAACACTTTGTTAATGATTTATATTGAGGATTGGGGCGACCCATTGGTTCAAGATGTGAAAAGCGGAGTAAAAGTGGTGAAATTGGAGATAATAATGGGCCTGAATTATGAATCAACGTTGTGGGATAAATAGATATAATTGTAGCGTATAAGTGGGAATCATGAAAAGGGTGGTGGAGGAAGGTATTAGTAAAAATGGCGCAAAGGTGTCATTTTCTGTCCCTTCATAATCATGGAATAGAACCCAACAAAGCGGCAGGCTAATATAGTCTGAAGTATTACAATCATTGTACCCCACCAATGACAGGTTTCGTTCACGTACATACAAATTTCAACTCGGTTTACTTTTCTCGGGTTTTTGTATTGACCAAGGGTGAGAAGATCCTTACGACAACTCATCTTCTTAGTGGTCCGATTGCGAACCTTATCAACTCGTTCAGGAAGATGTTGCAGGATAATGAGACTATTTCAATGGTATTTTGCGGCCAGAAGATATTTTTTTGGAAAAGATACTTTTTTCGCCGGATGCAATCAAATCTCAAGGCCAAGATCGAGGCGGTGTAACATTCTATATGATTGAAATGGATGGAAGGTGACATCTACGGGGATAATTCTTATTATGATAGATTCTCACTACCATCTACGACCCTAACTCCAAAAAACCCAAAAAAAAAATCAATTTCTTTCGTTTTTGCCAACTAAATGGCCCCCCTTTATCTCAAATTTCTTGAAGAACATCCTTCACCAGCACTTATAATCTAGCAGTTGAGTTAAACAACTACCACCCCCTTATCGAACCAACTTTCTAATTTGTACATTTTTTGAATTTATTAACCCCAAATTGTACCCGCAAAATCTGTCTCCAAATCACCCATTACCTCCTCAAACCCAATCCACTCGATTCCGTTTATTGACTTTATACCTAAAATACTATCTATTATTTTCTTTAGGCCAATATCTTAAATAAGAAACTTTTTGCCCAATTGAAGCTCTTTTTTGGTTTCTGTTTTATCTTTTCCGTCAAACTCATCTACTTACCTAACCAAGGCAATTATTTAGGCTATATATTATAGTATATACCTCTTTTTGAAGTCTACCTCCCTATACGAACACATTTTCTAGAGTCTTCAACTTTGAACTTTTTTTTTCAATTTTTTTTATAAAAAAAAAAAAAAAAAAAACAAAACCCCTTTCTTATCTTTTCCCTCCCCCATATCCCCCCCCCCCCAATAGACTCCCATGTCAACCAAAAATAACTCTTCCAATCCCATCTTTACCCCAATCCAATACGGTGCTGCTACTGCCAAAAATCGTGTTGTTCTTGCTCCATTAACTCGCGTCCGTGCAGACAAAGATTTACGTCCGACTGATCTTCATGTTGAATACTATTCTCAACGTGCAGATGCTGGTTTATTAATTACCGAAGCAACTGTTATTTCCCCACAATCCATCGCATCTCATCATATTCCTGCATGTTTTAACGAACAACAAGCTTTAGCGTGGAAAAGGGTTACCGATGCTGTTCATGCAAAAGGTGCAATTATTTCATTACAGGCTTGGCATCAAGGTCGTGCTGCACATAGAAGCTATACTAATCATCCTTTGGCAAAAGAAGCAAATGCTGAGGTTGGTGAATCCTCTTCAGAGATTGCGTTATCAGAGTACTATCAAGAACCAGATTGTGATACTCTTGAGCGTAGCCCGCATCAAAAACCCAAAATTATGACTATTGACGATATTGAACGTTTTAAACAACAACAACTTGATGCTGCTAATTTGGCGTTAAATGTTGCTGGGTTTGATTTATACGAATTACACGGTGCCCATGGTTATTTATTTGATCAATTCTTAAATTCTAACTCTAATACTCGCACTGATCAATATGGTGGTTCATTTGAAAACCGTTTTCGTCTATTAGGTGAAGTTTTGGACCTATTAACTGCTAAATATCCTAACCGTATTGCTGTTCGGATCTCCCCGTATAACAAAGGCACTACTGGGTACCATGATATGAATGATGAAGATCCTGAAGCACTTTATAAATATGTTTATGAACGCTTATCCGAATATAATCTAGCATACGTTTTAAATACTGAACCACGTTGGGATTTTCAATATCAAGGTAATCCAGAAAATGACACTTCTGCATCATGGCCATTAACTTCATCAAAATATTGCGAAATATTTAAAAACAACAATAAAACTACAAAATTAATTGGTTGTGGTGGTTTCACGCCACAATCTGCTCTTGGTGTCATGGATATGCCTGAAGACAAACGTCCATATGATGCTATTGGTTTTGGTCGTTGGTTTATTGCAAATAGTGATCTTGTCTTCCGTTTAAGACATAATTTACCACTTAATCGTTACTACCGCCCAACATTCTATGTCACCCCACCATTTGATGAGGCAATTAAGTTCACAACTGGTTATACTGATTATCCTACTTTTTCTCAATTAGCAAAATCAGAATTTGGGGATGGTATTGAAGTTGAACAAATTGCACAAGATGATGAGAAAATTGCACATTTGGTGAAGAAACATCAAGATGATCTTTATGCATTAATCCCTACTGATATTATTGGTAATTCTAAATCTTCTTCTTCTCGTCAAACTAATTAATAATGATAATGTTCGTGCCTCTTTTCAAAGATGGTTGGTTTGATTCCCATCACTATTTGTTTTTACCCATTAAACTACCTAAATGTAGTTTTTTCCTCTATTCACATTGTATTTTTCCATGATATAACCCCTATAGTATACACCCTTTACCTTTAGTCGCCTTTTCAGATAATATAGCTTTCGTTTGTTAAATCATTTCCAGTTTTTAAATAAATTTCCCAGTTTTAACAAATAGATTTTCGAAAGATAACCAATTCCTTTGGGGACAAATGTTTATTTGTCGAGTTGATTAAGTTGGTTCCCTGTTTGAATTAGAGTTTATTGAAAATTGAAATAGTGACCCCATAGTGGAGTCTTTAAGAGAGAAAGATAGCATGGAAATATAAAATGATGGGGGCAAAAGAGCAATTAAAAGGGGTTTAAGAGAGACAGGTGTTATCGGTCAAATTCGTGGTTGTCAATGTAATGCAGTCTCTTAACTCTAGAATTTGTGCGGAAAAAGAATAAAAAAGCTGGAAGCAGAAATTTGTTTCTTCTTCTGATGATCATTTTCATCAGAGAAGCATTTTTGATTTGTGGGATAAATTCCTTCATCTCTTTGAGTTCTTGGCAAGATTAGTTTGCGAATTTCGGATAAGTTTAAATATTTGACAATTCGGGAAAATTTCATGTAATTCTGCATCGAGTCCACGCTTTTCCCCTTGATAACAATCATAAACGTGGCATTGGGAACAGAATGAATAATGACATTGTGAACAGGAAGTAAATGACTGACTGAACCCTTCAATAAAATGACATTCAGGGTTAGGGCATTGTGAGAGTTTAGATGATTGTTCAAGTGGATTGGGATGCGGATTTTGTTCGAAGTCAGCGTAGTCTACACCCTTTGGATGAGATGAATCACATAACAATAAATGATCTTCATTGTGGATCGATGTGGATGTATTTGGTTGGGTTTTAAAACCAGGATTATCTAAAGCAATTTTACCCCCAGTATTACCAGCATCATGAGCTAATGTCCGATCAAAATAATTAGTAACCAATAATAATAATAACTTATTCAAGTGGAGTTCATCAAATGTGTTGTATAGATCTAATAGAGAGACTTGATGAGAGCAACAAGAAGTGTTGCCCAAAACACTCAACTCAGCCAACGTCATGAACTCCTCAAATGGTTTCTTGCAGTCTTTATCCTTTACCCTTGGGTCGTCCATAATTGGACATTTTACAGTAAAAACAGATGTGTCGATTATTTTTTTAGATTTTTTAGATTTTTTAGATTTTTTAGCCTTGTCAGTGGTTAACTGGTTTGAAACTGATTTAAATAAACAATCTTGACAAAAAACGTGCCCGCATTTTGATAATTTACACATCCGTGTTGAATCTTCGTCTTTAAGATAATAGTTTTGAGATACTACTTTTGATTCACAACCTATCATTGCACATTTGAAATGTCCTTTTTCGTTCATGTTAATGTCTCCTAAGCATTGAAGACTTAATTCTTGAGCAAGTTTATCGAGATATCTTGAGTCTGTGCGATGAGACATATCAAGGGTATGATTAGAGTTAGAGAATTGTAGACAGATCTTCTTTTTTTCGGCAGCTTTTTCAAGTTCTTGAACTTTTTCAAGGCTTTTTAATGCCAATGGCAAGTGCTGATAAACACGTCGTAATTTGGCATATTCTGGAGCTGATTCTTTAATCTTTGTAAATAATTCTTCAGAAAGAGTTGATTCACCATAAATGATTAAATATGATTGACTTTTGGAGGGATATTGTTGAGGATTTGGGTAACTGCCATTGTAATTGCGGTTGTTGTTATTATTGCCAAGAATTGAATAAATTGGTATATCAGTTGCAGTTTGAAATTCTGGGTTAATATCGTTAGATTCACGATAATACGCACCCATTGGGGTGGAATTAAGGTCTTGGATGAGATATTCAGATGAGATACAATCTACTACCAAACATGGTTCATTTTGGGATTCAATTGGTCCATTTGAAAATTCCTTTGTTAAACAAAAGTTTTGAATTTGTTTCGCCTTGAATGATTGGTTACAGGCAAAATATAGATCTGAAAGTGAATTACCCAATGGGAATTTCTTGGGTTCAAACATTTCCATCAAAATGTTGTAAATCTTTACAACAGAGGGTAAATGGGTAGAACTAAGGATAATTGTTGTAGTTGAATATGATTTAGCTGTAGTGTATATATCACAAATATTATTACCCCATGCCTTGCCGTTAAAAATCGTCCCATCAATTTCTTTATCATGTTTCAATGTTAACATAGCGTCCACATTGACTAACCCATGTTCTATATCAGCAGTGTTGGAATTGTGTTCAAGTAGGGTTTCGGAAACTGTTTGAGATAAATTACTAAATAATTCACTATGGTATATAATTAATTGTTTTGTATGATGTAACGTGAATGATGATTCGAGATTGCACAAGTTATGAAAGGAAGATGTTTGAATTTCAGTAATTGAGATTGAATTTTGGGGGTTATGGTTATTTTGGGAATGAAAAGGAGTGTATAGATTTGTTAATATCTTCCCAATAGTATTAATAGAATTCTTTACTAACATGGTGTTGTAATATAGACAAATACATGCCTTTAAAAACAACCCATGCTGTTTAGTACATTTTTGTCCAATAAATACATTATCCAAGTCCAATTCTTCACCAGGTGGAGTAGGTTTATGAGGTTTTTGGGGCTCACGAGGGGGAGCAGGGAACTCTTCAACGATTATTGGGGTTAGTTCAGGGGAAAAGAACCAAGTGGTGACGTTTGTTTCAGGGGGAAGAGCGCTATTTGGGTTAATGTTACTATTGTTTGTGGTTTGAGAATCAGCCAAGATGAATTGGTGAGGGGAGTTTTGATAAAGGTCATATCTTTCCAAATCTTTCTTGTATTGTTCGAGATCAATCTTATATTGGTAATCGTCCAGACTATATTGAATCAGATCTAATTCGTACTTTTCCCATTCTTTTTTTATCCGGTTTCTGTTTTTGATCATTTTGTCTTCATTTTGTTTGTTTTCTTCGTTAAAGGTTTTGATATGATTAGAGATTTTGTTATCATCGATACATGGTACAAAATCACGATATTCAAGCACTTTTTGGTTAAGAAAGGTGCTAATTGGATCAATGAGGAGAGAAGTTTGGTCATTTTTAGCACTATTGTGTTCAGGTTTTGGGCGGTTTTTTAACATCTTTTGCAAATCTGAGGCAAAGTCAGCGGAACTATATGAACCATCGCATATTGCTCGTAATTCCGGTAGACCAGTCGGATTCAACTGAAATAATGAAGATTTATAGAAATTCAGAATTGGTTGAAGAAGTAAAAGAACTCTCCCTTGGTTTTCTGCTTTTTTCTTCTTTTCTTTACTTTTTGGCGAACCATTACCTTCTTCATCCCAAATAACCCCCTTCATTCTTGCTTCAAAAACGTGAGTTAGTTTATTAACCCATTTTTCACCATGATTAACTATTTTACGACGTTCTGCATCAATAACAGCCCGATCAGCAGCGAATGACTCTGAATTAGTTCCCGTATAAGTAATTGTGGGGCATTTCTGAGCGGTTTGTTTTGGTTGTTTTCCCTTTATGGAATGTAATTGTAATAATAATGGAGCAGAAGGGATTTTGGCAATCAATCCTAATTTGACATTAATTGATAACTTATGTTGGGTCGACTTACGAATTAATACATCATGGCAATGTAATATAACAGGTAACGATTTTACAAAAACAAATTTAAATTTGAGTGGCTGGTAATGTTGTTCATCATCTTCATCATTTATTTCTTCCTCATGATCTCCATCGGAAACATTGAGTCCAATCCAACGATTTGGACTTTTTCGGGGAGTTGATAATGGATTAGATTTACCCATAAGCGAAGTGGGGTTAAAAGTTCCAATTTTGGTCTCTTCGGTAAAGAAATCAGTAGAATATACCACAGATTGATCATTATAACGGGGTTGTGAGAATAATTGGGAAATATATCGGATTTCTGAAGAGGAAAGTGTGAGGGAGGATTCTTTGGAAGGAAGGGTAAGCTCGAGATGATTTGTAGAGTTGTGCTGGATAATAGTGTCAATATCGTCTTCAGTTAGAGGGTGAATGAAATGGGAGGGGTGAAGTGGAGAGGGCAAATTTGAATTTTGTGATTGGTTTGAAGTGGTTTGAAAACTAATAAGAGACTTATAAATGTCCAAACAATCAACATTATCATCATCTATTGATATTAGCCCGTAACTATGATCAATAATAGCATCGATATATTTATCTAAACGAGTTGAAAGGGAGGGTTGAGTTCCTTGGTTGCTGTTATTGTTATTATTATTGTTATTCTGTGGATTATTCTGTGGATTATTGTTATGAATGGAATTTTGATCCTTTTGCTGAATACTTGGTTCTTCAACCATTTGTGTTGCCTGGGCCAAATTATTTGTCATCTCATCTAATACTTTATGGACGTGAGAAAAGACCATTTTGGGGGTATAATCACTATAATGATATAACCACTCAGTTGGTGAAGAAGTCTCATCAGTATCTAACCCGGAATCATCGCTTTTGTTGTCTAAAATGTCAATTAAAAGCTTGAGTTTGTTCTCAAAATGTTGAAAAATAAAATTTGGGTTGGATTCGGAATATTTGTGTGGAATGGAATTATGATATACTTTTTTAGAAAGGGATATTGCTTCGTTAGAATCGAGTACAACCCAACTGAGGAGATCATTTGGGTGGTTTTGTTCAAATACAGACAATTTTTGCTGCAAATCTGAAACAAATTTGTCCAATTTGGATTTTTTTTCTTCATCTTGTGAAAAAAAGTTAACCAAAAACGATCCAGTTAAAAACCCTTCAAAAATGAGTTTAAATTCGTTAAAAATTGGGAGTTGATTGTTAGTTAAATTGCCCAAAAGAGTTTGTATAAGATCAAATAATTCACATACCATAGTCTTGATTTTTTCAATCCTATTGATGTTTTTTTTGCGCGAAATGATGTCGTTTTTGGTAGGTTTTGTTGGAAATTTGACAAGATTGAAAAAACGTGCAGAAATAAAAAACTGATCATGGTCATAATTGGATGAATCATGGTTGGTTGGGTTTAATTTGATCCGTTCTTGGTTCAGAAACTCAATCGATAACCATTTTGATTGAGAAAAGGTATTATCAAATCTTACAATTGGGTTAACGCTAGGGATATTACATTGGCCATTATTTCCGTTTTTTAAAACATCATGATACGAAGGGTATGGGAGGGAAATGGTATGGGAAGAGGATGGATTGTAACAAAGTCTCCCAAATGAAAGTCTTTGTGCATTGAGAGAATCTGAAAACAATGTGTTAGAAAAAACACTTTTGTTTCCGTGGTTTTCTTGATTCTTTAAGTTTCCTTCCACAGTCAAACTTCCTTTAGAGTCTTTCTGAAGCATTGGGTTATATTGAATATATTCAATCCGTTCAGGAAGATCTTTGGGATGAGATCGGGAAATTTGGGGAGGAACCCATTCTTCAATCAATCTAACACAAAATGATTCATCAATACTAACTGAACGTAGTTTATCACCGTGCACAAAAGGAAGCTTATATTGGCTTGGGTTTTTTAAATTTGGGGCTTTATGAATATTGTTTTGGAAAAATCCATGACAAGATTCCTTATATTGATCCAAACAGCGGATAATAACAGCATTACCAATTGGAGTAGGGTAAAATTTCATAAATAAGAATCTATAATGTGAAAGGTTATGAATTGAGGCTGTTTGTTCACTGGTGTTCGGTGGTTCCTTTAGATATTGCAAACACTTCTCAATATTAAAATTCCTATCACCAACATTGCCTTTAAGGTCATCACCAATAACACTAACGTCATTATAATGTTTTAAATCTTCTTTTTGTTTTTTATTGTCTTGATCTTGTTTTCTTTTGAGAATGGATTGAACATAATCTAATCCCAACTCCCCAACATTTAACACCACGGCAGAGCTTTTAACAGCCAAAGTATTGAATCTTTCGAGCATACTTTCTTTCATTTCAGTGGTAAAAAAGGACATATCAGTGCATGGGTGGATATTTCGAAGGGTGTAATCACTTTGGACTTGAATAGGGATAAGACCATCTGTTTCAGATGGTTGGGGGATATACTCATCAATATTATGATTACTATCGTGTGATTTATAGGCTAAAATACTATTTTGATCAATCTTTGCCTTGATTTGACCAACTGCGGGATTTGCCATAACAACACCACTGTCGACAATTGAATTCGTTTCAATTGGGAACCCAACATTTTCAGGGTGAGTTGAGAATAATACATATGATAGCAATGGTAATAAATGATCAATTGCAGAGGATAATCGAGTATCGCGAAGAATATGACAAGTTGGGGGATTGGAGTTTGGTTTTGTGAATTGATTGTGACGGAATTGATCAATTTTGGTCAACAAGGATTGAGAGGTTAAAATTGATTCATTTGCTTTGCAAAGAGCATCGAAATCCAATTGGAAGTGGGATGAGAAAAACATAGAACATGAGCAAGGAGAGTAATTTGGATTGGTGTGTTGATTTTGGTTATTGTTATGAAGATATAAATTCAATTGTCGTGGTTGAATATAAGTATTATCATTAAGGAGGCGATCTAGGTAGTAATAGTCATCATGACTGTCATCTTGATCTCTCAATATTTTAATCTTCTGTAGAAGTGCGGCATAATTCGAACAATTGGAAGAATGAAATGTTAAGAATAAACGATAAAGGACAAAAAGATGGATGATATCAGATCGAGTTGAGATGATCGCGTCAACTGACTTTCTGATAACATGGACAAAGATGTTATGATTCTCCCCGTTATTATTATCGTCATTATTACTAATTTTTGCTTGATTATCATCAAGATCTTCAAAAGAATCATCTAAATCAGGATTAGTTTCAATATAATCCCTTTTGCTATCCCAATCATCACCATTATCACTATTATCGTGAGAAATAACACCACCAGCAATAATTTCAGAACTATCACACCAGTCAAGCATTGCATCTATATTGGCATGAATATTACGATCATTAGCCCAAACATTGTTTTGATACAAATGATGAATTTGATAAACTAGTTCTACATTGGTTAAATACTCCTGTTTTGAAAATAAAATTGACGGGATTCGATTTTGTTCATCAAATTCAATCAAAGGGCTATCACCATCTAATAACGAGGCAGAATATAATAACTGTGATGTAATTGAATCCGTTGGAAGGGAACCAAATAATTCACCTTTTTGAGTAACTTGAAAAGAAATGTGAGAAGTATTTTGAGCGTTTAAATTTGGGGAATTATCTTGCAAACCCTTATCAATACATTGAAATTGTATCAATCGCGACATTGAAGAGATAACTGACGACTTTGATGGTGGATTTCTTAATCTTACAGTATTCCAATTGACGTTGGACTCACACAAACGTAACACAACCTTATCCACGGGTTTACTGAGAATCTCAGCCTTGGTGAACCCATCAACAATATCAGCTTCATTATATAACCTAACACATCTCCCATCATGAGTTCTACCAGCTCTGCCAGCTCTTTGTTCAGCAACATCCCTAGTTAAATATTGTTCTTGATAAACTGTATTCCCACGATGATCGATACCCTCAGTAATAATGCGACCTGTATCAATCACAACAGTAACACCGGGTAAAGTAATTGACGTTTCAGCAATTTGATCACTAATATAGATTGTCTTTTTACATAGTTTTTTGAGCTCTTCACGACGTGATTTATCCCCCTCAGAGCTTGACTTCCCGTGTTTTTTATTTCCTTTGAGTAGTTCCTCCAATTTCCATGATTCTTGACGAAGCGTTTCAGCTTTTGATGCCTCATCATGAACTCGATTGATGTAACCTTGAGACTTCATTTTGTCCAATTTGACCAAATTTACTTCATTTTTAAGCAACTTTTCGTCATTATAATAACTAGAAACATCTTCACCACGGGCTGCCTTATCTTCAGCCTCCGCTAGAACCTTCCCAGTCAATTGTAATTGAATACCATCTTCTAATTTAGCCCAAAATAATTTACAAAATTCCTCAACTTGGGAGGAATCCCTTAGGAATATGAGGGTATCTGAATGGGAATCATATGGGAGCAAATAAGATATAACCTTGTTCAAAACTTCTTCAAGATAACCTTCTTTGGTATGAAGTTGGGACGGGAGAGGATCATATTCGCTCTTAGTCTCATAGTTTTTACTAGAGAGTATGAGCGTTGCTGATTCATATGGGTTGATTAGTTCTTTCTTCTGTAATTTCTCTTCATTCTCTCTGAGAAAGGTTGCTTTATCTGGTAAATCATACGCAAATTTAATAAAACTATCAACATCAATTGTCGCGGAACAAATCACAATTCGAAAGTCATCTTTTGTTTTAGTTAAAGGAAGTAAATTTGACAAACTTACCTCATTTAGCATAGTATCAGTATGTGCTTCGTCAAAAATGACGATATTGACCCCATTAAGATTTGATTGACGGACAGTAAGGTTGAAAAACACACTATCTTGCATAACAACAATATGACAAGTCCTGGGGTTAAAAACGCAGATTTGTTCGGTAATAATACCAACACGATGGCCAATATAGCCATAATCTGAATGTTTGGTAAGTAACTCCAAGTCATTGCGCTCGTACGATTCGGCAATATACGTGGCAACGCCGGACGCAGCAAATACAGACGGTTGGACAATTACAGTCAATGGAAGTTCTGCTCCGGAAAAATCAGTAAATGGGTCGGTTTGCAACGCGTCTTTAAGGATATCTTTTTGAGTCGTAAAGTTTGGTGCTTTGAATGTTGTGTCATGAAAGTCAGCTTCTTCAAAATCCCCCAAATACCACGAACTTGACGGATCGCAAATCAATTCAGCACAAATTTGAGGGAGCTGGGTGGACTTACCGGAACCTGTTGGGGCTTGCAAAACTGAAACAGTGTTGTTTTGAATTAGTTCTTTTATGCGATCTTGTATTGATTGAATTGGGGTATCATTGCCTTGGTTATCGGAACGACGGCTTGGCTTGGGGGTATGTGTCATGCGATATTCTTCTTTTTTGGATTGGTTTGGATTGGTTTGGATTGGTTTGGATTG
>Ga0256901_1001360_pt1 | contig 12360 bp, 11 predicted proteins | sample MC6MC0689MT_FD_190200 | JGI IMG/M metagenome (GOLD analysis project Ga0256901, IMG submission 190200) | Metatranscriptome of enriched soil aggregate microbial communities from Iowa State University, Ames, United States - MC6-MC0689-MT... | ecosystem: Environmental > Terrestrial > Soil >... | reverse complement strand
CGGTACCACGCGAAATAAAAATTAAGGGAATACTTCTCTCAATACGAGTTGTGACGCCTAGCGCGTAATTATTGTTTGCCTTAGCCTAAAGCCTATTAAACGTCATGCGTAACTCCAATAGTGGATTCACTCTCGTTGAACTAATTGTCGTGATCAGCATCGTCGCGATTTTAGCTGCCATTGCAATCCCATCGTATAAAACCTCAATTGCCAATAATCGCGTAAGCACAGAGCTAGACAAAATTGCAATGGACATTAGTTTTGCGCGAAGTGAAGCAGTCAAACGTGGCGTAACTATATCGATTTGTCCGACTACAGGATGTGTCGCTGCGGGAAACTGGCATCAAGGCTGGAGAGTTTTTATAGACCCGGCCGGCGATTTCACCGGGACTACCTCAATTAGAGAAGAGGCTGCGTTCTCAAGTACAGATACGCTTGTAAATTCCGACTCATCGCTTGGCAAAGGAATCAGCTTTGATCGTAATGGCTATACCAAAGCTTCTGGAAAATTGATTCTAAAAGATAGCGCAGATACTACTAATTTGCGTCGTTGCTTAAACTTTAGCACCGGCTCTTGGAGCCGTTTTGTAGGTGCCTCATGCTGAAAAAAAAATATAAAGCTCGAGGGTTCTCAATGATCGAGGTTCTTGTCACGTTAATCATTGTGCTTCTTGGGGTATTAGGTATGGCTGGAATGCAATTACTGGCAATCAACAATACTCAAATTGCAAGAACGCAAAGCTTAGCCGCAATCCTTGCATCTAGCCTCACCGCCTCGATGCAAGTCAATAATCCTTATTGGCGTACATCGGCCGATAGCACCACCGTTGCAAATACAGTGCTAGGAACCGCCGCTTTAAACTCACTTACAACGGACTGCAACGCGTCAATCTGCACGCCAATAGAGATGGCTGCATATGATCTAAAAGCCTGGGGGGCAAATATCTCGACTCTTTTGCCTCTGGGGCAAGGCCAAGTCTCATGCACGGGCGCAAGTCCTAACATATGCACTATCTCTGTAACGTGGAAAGAGAAAAATGTCGCCCTACACAACCAAACAGGTGCAGCGACAGGAGATTTACAAACGGGAACTGTCGTATCCCAAACTTACGGCACAGTTGTAAATATCAATTGAGATAATTGTGAATCGAATACAGCGACAACGCGGAATTGGGTTGATTGAGCTAATGGTTGCATTAGTCATCAGTCTATTTTTGATGATAGGGCTTGGCACGGTCTACTATGGAATGCGTCAAACATCCTCCGCCAGAAGTGGCTTATCCCAGCTGCAAGATCAACAACGTACTGCAATGACGTTGCTTGGCAATGCTGTTCAACAAGCCGGTTTTTTTCCAACCCCGCTAACCAACATTAGCTCCGATATTTTCCTTGCCAATCAAACTCCATTTACGGTCGCAGGGACCGCCATAACCGGAACCAGCTCAACTTTTAGTGTCAGATATAGAACTGACGCAGCCTCACCGCTCGCAACATGCACCGGATTGTCAACTACCTCATCGACCTATATTGATACCTACAGCATATCAACAGACGGAACGAACACACTTAATTGTGTTGAAACCAAAGACGGAGTGACCTCTACAACGCAATCGATGGTAAGCGGCATCTCAAGCATGACAGTATTGTTCGGCGTTGATACCAATAGCGATGGGTCAAGCTATCAATACCAAGCAGCAGCTGCCGTAACCACATGGGATCTCGTTAAGTCAGTAAAAGTAACGCTTTATTTTGTCAATCCGATGAAGGGGCAAGCTGGGCAGGCAGACACCATTCCTTTTACTCGAACAATCGGTTTGATGAACACACTATGAACAAAAAAAACAGTCAGGGATTCGTGCTCGTCGCGGCGCTTATTTTTTTAGTGCTAATGGTCTATCTCGGATTGGCTATGTTTCGCGGATTTGGGCTTGATGAAATGATGGCGGGCAATCTACGCGAAAAAAGCCGCGCCACTGAATCAGCGCAAGCAGCAATTGATTATGCTGAATGGTGGTTATTGCAACCTGGCAATGCTACAACTGGCGCCGCGTGTAGCACTGCTGGCGTGCAAACAACACCTCAAGTCTGCACAGGCGTTCCTAGTTTGAATAGTTATGCAAATTTCGTTAATACGACCGCGCTTCCGGTCAATTCGGGTGGAGGCGCGGGCAAATATTATTCGACGCCGATTTATTCCATTTACTACTTAGGAAATGACACTGCAGGTAAGCAAATGTATGCCATTACAGCTAAAGGTTGGGGCGGCAATCAGAGTGCCGTGGCTGAGTTACAAACGGTATATCGCGTAGGTTGCAAGATCTGCAATCTGGGAGAGTAAAAAATGAAAACTATTTCTAAAACTTTGTGTCTCGCAACTATCACGATATTGCCTTTTTCATCCTTTGCTGACGTTCTTGTAGTTAAGGATGACTTTACGGTAAGCGCGGCACAAAATAGTTGGACAGCCAGTGGAGGCGCTTGCTTAACAGCAGGCAATGATCAGCCGTTTGCAACAGGCATTAGTGTTATCCCATCGTGCCCTTCCAAGGGTGCCAATAAAGACGGTGGCGCTACCGGCACATTACCCGATGCCAGTGGGAAAGGCGCACTTCGTCTTACTAACAACTCAGGCTTTCAAAGCGGGTCCATTGTTTATAACGCAAACTTTCCAACCAATCAAGGAATACAAGCAACGTTCACGACCTTTACTTACAACGGTGACAGCGGCGGCGATAAAAAACTAGGTGCAGACGGCATGAGTTTTTTTCTTTTAGATGGCTCATTAGCAAAACCCGCTGCAGTGGGAGCAACTGGCGGCAGCTTGGGATATTCATGCTCGAACGTCAATGGTGGCGGCGATGGGATTACCGGCGGCTACATCGGACTAGGCATGGACGAATATGGCAACTTCTCTACGGGTGTAGGTGATAGCACAGCAACCGGTGGCCCGAAAGGTTACGCCCCTAACAGTATTGTTTTACGAGGTGGCGGCTCAATTAACTCCGCATATCTGCAATCGATAGGTGCGCCGAGCGGCGCAGGAAACGTGCATGATCTTTGTAGGACAGGCTCAGTAACTGTGGGCGCAACAACATACAAACCATTAAATTATCCTTATATCACTGGCACAACACTTCCAGTAAACGTGCCCGCTCAGACAGGAGACATTCCGTTAGCTCAGAGCACTACTCAACTACGGCCAGATGCTGTCCCAGTGACGTACAAACTAAAAATTACACCGAGTGGACTTTTAAGCCTTTGGTACAGCTACAACGGAGGAACTTACACAAACGTAATTGCAGATCGAAACATCATCGATCCGACTGTTAGCGGCCCTCTCCCCTCATCATTTCGTTTCGGGTTCTCTGGAGGCACCGGCGGATCCACAAATATCCATGAATTGACTTGTTTCATTGCGACACCTGCCAATGTCAGTGCCAGTAGCGGTGCGATTAACACGATTAATGGCGCACAAGTGCAAGTTGGTACACAGGTCTATCTCGCGAAATACCATCCTGACAATTGGTGGGGACAATTGACTGCAAATCCCATCGTTAAGGTTGCAGGCATACCAACTATTTCAACTAATGCAAACTGGGACGGAAGTTGTAATTTAACCGGCGGCGTATGTGATGCCCTTGGCAAAGATGGATCCGGCAATGCAAAAACAGTTACAAAGCAAACTACGCGGGTTATCTTGACTTCAAACGGTAGCGGCGGTGGCATACCGTTTACTTGGGACTCTTTGTCAACCAGTCAGCAAACGGCTTTGAACAAAAACGCAAAAAATGTGGCCGATACAAATGGCCAAATTCGACTGAATTATTTACGCGGGAATCGCGTCGAAGAGAGACCTTTGAAATCATTGCGCGAGCGTACTAGTGTTTTGGGGGACATTATCGATTCCAGCCCGGCATGGGTTGGTCCCGCAAGTCGATCTTATCCTACAACTTGGTCGGATCGACTCTATCCAAGTCAAACGAATTCTGAAACAAGCTATGCTGCATTTATCACAAGTACTGCAACGCGTTCCAATATCGTTTATGTCGGCAGCAATGATGGCATGATTCACGGATTTAGGGCCGGCAATTACAATACTGACGGAACTTACAACACGACGAGTAATGATGGACAAGATGTTTTGTCTTATGTGCCTGCCAATATAATTTCAAATCTTCCTGCCTACACGGATCCAGAGTACTCCCATAATTTTTACGTTAATGCGATCCCTGCTTCAGGTGATTTGTTCTATAACAATTCATGGCATACCTGGCTGGTTGGGGGTTTAGGAGCTGGCGGCAAAGCCATTTTCGCTTTAGATGTAACAGACCCAACACAGTTTATTGAAAATGACGTTAAAGCCGCAAACGTAGTTATCGGGGAATGGACCGACGCCAATCTAACTGAACTAGGCAATACATATGGCACGCCAATTATTCGCCGCCTACACAATGGGCAATGGGCTGTAATTTTCGGGAACGGATATAACAGTGCGAATGGCAAGGCAGGCATTTACATCATGACGGTTGATTCCGCGAATGGCAGTAAAACCTTTCGTTTTCTCGCAACTGGAAATGGCACAACTGCGGCTCCCAACGGAATTGCAAATGTTGTTTCAGCGGACCTAGATGGTGATCGAATTGCTGATTACCTTTATGCAGGCGATTTGCTGGGCAATGTGTGGCGCTTCGATGTCACTAGCAGCAATCCTGCAGACTGGGCAGTGTCAAAATTTAATGGAACTACTGGTACTCCATTGTTCACGGCCAAGGATGCCAGCAACAAGGCACAACCGATAACAACTCAAATGCAAGTAACGGCAGTTCCTGTTGGAACCAGCACTAGAGTCCTACTCATGTTTGCAACCGGGAGAAAGATTCCATTTACTACAAATTCTGGCGATACTTATGCGACTGGCACGCAAAGTGTTTATGGCGTATGGGATTGGGATATGCAAGGCTGGAGCAATGGGATGACAACAGCGAGCTCTGTTGCAATACCCGCTTCAGGGGTGCCATATGCATTTTTGACGGGGACTCAAACAATTGCACGAACAGATTTAACAACTCAAACAACCACGTCTGTGTCTGGCACTGTTGGAGGGCAAGTGTTGGGTTATCGCACGCTCAGCGATAATAAGGTTTGCTGGAAAGGCTCAATTGTCTGCGGAACGTCGGCATCTGGCAATACAAAGTATGGATGGAAGGTTGATCTACCATTAACTGGAGAACAGGTTATATACAATCCCGTCTTGGCAGATGGTGCGTTAGAACTCAATACAACTATTCCACCATCAACGGGCTCTACAAGCTGCACGATTCCAGTACCCACTGGTTGGACTATGGCATTTAATCCACTAACCGGGGGAACTTTCGCGAACTCATATTTCCCGGATGGGACAAATCAATCAATTATCATGGGTAATCAATTAAATGCTGCAGGCAGTCCCGGGACAACATCTGTTGACGGCGACAAATATGTTTTTGGGCCAAACACCAGTGGCGATCCTGTCATCGTCAAAAAGACCCCACCAAGTAATGTTATCGGCAAGCGCATCACATGGAAACAAACACAATGAAAATTTCCCGAGGCTTCACTCTTATTGAAGTGATGATTGTCGTTGTGGTGATCGGTTTATTGGCAGCAATTGCAATACCGAGTTACACAAGCTATGTAATAAAATCTAGAAGATCTTCTGCACAATCCGCCCTTCTGGATTTGGCGAGTAGAGAAGAACGTTATTTTGCGACAAACAATGTTTATACAACGAGTTTACCTTTGCTTGGCTATCCAACGGGGACCGTAAGTCTAGCTATTCCTGATTCCAATAGTCATTATTATGATATTGCAGCGCCGGTTGTTGCTGGCAATGGCTATACATTAAAAGCGACTCCAGCAGGCACCCAAGTAAACGACACGCAATGCTCGGTGTTCACTTATACAAGTCTTGGTGTGCGTGGCAATGAAACGAGTGGCGGCACATCACTCAATTCATGCTGGAATTAATTTGCTTGGTATGCCACTTTTTCATAACACAGTTGAAAAAGGAGCAGCTTAATTTGCTGGCTAAAGTTAATTATTCATCTACAAGGAAGAGCCTTTTATGTTCCCGGATCGCATACCGATCCGTCATTCCTGCAATATAGTCTGCCACCTTACGGGCTCCGAGATAAACGCTTTCATTATCTTGCGGTTGGTATTCGAACGGCAATACGTTTGGTTCCTGCATAAAAATTTCAAATAAATCAGAGACGATTCTTCTCGCTTTGCTAGTCATGCGATTAACCTGAAAATGTCTATACAGATTTTCGCGTAAAAATATTTTTAACAGCGTAGCTTCCTTAAGCATCTGATCAGAAAATGAAATGAGAGGTGGCGCCTGACGTGCATCGTCAATAGTTTTGAGACCCATCTCTAAAATTTTCTTACTGGAAGTATTGGTTAGGTCAACAATAAGTTCATTGATCATTCTACGAATGGTCTCATTGATCGCTCGTCTTCCGCTAATGCCTGGAAATATATGCGCGACTTCGCGCTGATGCCGCGCATAGAAATCAATCTCATTTAATTGTTTGGCTTTAAGCAATCCTGAGCGCAAGCCATCATCAATATCATGATTGTTATACGCAATTTCATCCGCGAAATTAGCAAGCTGGGCTTCCAATGAAGGTTGAGTCTTTTCTAAAAATCTTCGACCAATTGCGCCTAATTTCTCAGCATTTCCTTTTGAACAGTGCTTTAATATACCTTCACGCGTCTCAAACATAAGATTCAATCCGTCGAAGGCGCCATAGCGCTGTTCTAACGTATCGACAACACGCAGGCTTTGCAAATTATGTTCAAATCCTCCGTAATTCTTCATGCAAGCATTTAATGCATCTTGGCCAGCATGCCCGAAAGGCGTATGGCCGAGATCATGCGCAAGCGAAATTGCTTCGACCAAGTCTTCATTTAGATAAAGATTACGCGCAATCGAACGAGCAATTTGGGCCACTTCCAGACTGTGCGTAAGGCGCGTACGAAACAAATCTCCTTCGTGATTAACAAATACTTGTGTTTTATACTCTAGTCGGCGAAATGCCGAAGAGTGGATAATACGATCACGATCTCGTTGAAATTCAGTTCGAGGCGAAGCTGAGTTTTCCTTAATGCGCCGCCCCAAAGACGCAACAGAACGCACCGCATAGGGCGCCAATTGCGTTTCGGCGTTCACTCGCATCCAACTTGGCAAGAATCAATCATTATTATTACTAGAAACGCATGCTACAAGAGTTTCCAATAAAACATCTTGCGGCACGGTTGTTACCGTCGAGCATCCTAACGGCCTGAGCAAGATAAATTTGATCTGCCCGCCCTCATTTTTTTTATCGACCGCCATTAACTCCAACCAACGATCAACACCCAAATTTGGCGCAACAACAGGCAATCCTGCCGAACGGACAAGAGACTTAATTCTTAAAAACGTTGTGATATCAATGTAATGTAAACGATACGACAAATCGGCTGCCATAACCATGCCGCAACCTACAGCTTCGCCGTGCAGCCAAGTGCCAAAGCCCATTCCCGCTTCAATTGCATGACCAAAGGTATGCCCAAAATTGAGAATCGCGCGTACTCCTCCTTCACGCTCATCTTGGCGCACCACATCTGCTTTGATTTCGCATGAGCGTTGAATCGCATATGCCAATGCAGTTGGATCTTTCGCAATCAAACGATCTACATTCGCTTCGATCCAATCAAAAAAATCCACATCGATAATCGCACCATGTTTAATCACTTCAGATAAACCTGCAGATAACTCCCGAGATGGCAAAGTATTTAACGTAGTCGTGTCGGCAACTACTGCTTGTGGTTGATAAAATGCGCCGATCATGTTCTTGCCAAGAGGATGATTTATGCCAGTCTTACCACCTACGGATGAATCGACTTGGGATAACAAGGTAGTTGGTATTTGAATGAAAGGAACCCCGCGCATATAAGTAGCGGCAGCTAACCCGGTTAGATCGCCAATTACTCCGCCGCCTAGAGCAATCAATGTTGTTTTGCGATCGCATTTTTCGGCGAGTAAAACGTCAAATACTTTCATCAAGCTGGAGATACTTTTCTCTTCCTCCCCGTCGGGAAGAACAATTTGCGTAACCCGCTTACCTGCAGATATCAAAGATTGCGTCAACTTATCAAGATAAAGCGGCGCGACAACTTCATTCGTGACAATCGCAACACGTGAACTCACAACATGCGCTGAAACAACATTTTTATCATCGAGCAATAATTGTCCGATATGGATAGGGTAACTACGATCGCCTAGATCCACGTTTAATACTGTCGGTGTGGCTTGTGAAGGTATAGGTTGATTAGACAAAACGCGGCCTTGATGATCTTGGGGAATAGTTGCCATCTGCTTTTTATCAAGCTGCGACAAAATGGATTGCATCAGAAATTGTACATTCGGGCGCCCCGTATCGATGGTGATATGCGCCACCTCCACATATAACGGCTCCCGAATTTTTGCCAATTCTTCAATTGTCTTGCGTGGGTCCTTTGTTTGAAGCAAAGGGCGATTCTTATCGTGACCAGTACGCTGCAAAATACTATTGACGCTTGCGCGCAAGTATATAACCGTACCACGCGATTTTAAGTACTCACGACTTACCGGATCAAGAACTGCGCCTCCGCCCGTCGCTAAAACAATATCGTTTCGAGCGGTCAAATCACGTATTACTTGGGCCTCACGCTGACGAAAACTTTTTTCGCCTTCAACCTCAAAAATCAATGGAATAGAGGCGCCAGTACGCGCCTCTATTTCATGATCCGAATCGATAAATTGTTTGTTAAGACGTTTCGCTAAAGCACGTCCTACTGTAGTTTTGCCGGCCCCCATTAGGCCGACTAAGAAAATGTTTCCGCCCACAAGTCAAAAATCTTTCGATATTTAGCTACCAGAATGGTAGTTTGAAGTCGCCATCCTACCTGAGCGTCAACTTATCATTAAGAATTTTTGGCGTCAGGAAGATCAACAATTCAGTTTTATTGTTAGTACGATCTGTCTTTTTAAACAGATTTCCGAAAACTGGAATGTCTCCAAAGAACGGAACTTTATCAACATCTTTACTTTCGGTCTGTGTATAAATACCCCCGATAACTACCGTTCCGCCATTATCAATTAAGACTTGTGTCTGCACGTGTTTAGTATCGATAGCCAATCCCGCATCTGTGGCGATACCTACGCTATCCTTCGTTACGTCCACATCTAAAATCACGTTTCCATCAGGCGTAATTTGGGGCGTAACCTCTAATTTAAGATTGGCCTTCCGAAAAGAAATGCTTGTAGCACCACTACTAGTTGCTTGTTGATATGGTATTTCTGTGCCCTGTTCTATCAACGCTTTTAGTTGATCTGCAGTAATCACTCGAGGACTAGAGATAATTTTTCCTTTTCCATCTAATTCTAACGCCGATAGCTCCAAACCGATGAAACGAGTAGCCGCCGCGTTGAAAAGCGTTAACGCTACAGTCCCCGCCGTTTGACCACCAGATGGAGTCGCCGGCAAGTTCACCGAGTTCCCATTCACTGTTGAAAGCGCAGGTGAATTTAGCCCAGTTGCGTTTGGAGCAGTTCCGCCAGCAGCACCAACAGTCCCTGTTTGCTGCCCACCAATTTCAAAGATATTGCGCCCTTGTCTTTGTACGCCAAACGCAAGCTTAGCTCCAAGACTGCTGCTGAATGTATCGTTAGCCTCGACAATACGAGCTTCAATCATTACCTGTCGACTTGGAATATCTGTTTTACGTATCAATGCTCGAATTTCTTCTAACTTGGTAGGGATATCCGTAATAAACAACTGATTGGTACGAGGATCAACTACTGCGCTGCCTCGCTTAGACAAAATGCTTCGATTACTGCCATCGATGCCGAAAACTTGCTTAAACGATTCTGCTTTCTGATAATTAAGTTGAAATGACTCTGTTCTAACTGGTTCCAATTCTGCGATTTGCGAACGTTGTTCTAACTCCAATTTTTCTTTTGTAAGCAGTTCATCTCTTGGTGCAATCCAAATGACGGAGCCATTTTTACGCATATCCAATCCCTTGGATTGCATAACTATATCAAGCGCCTGATCCCAAGGAACATCTTTAAGGCGCAATGTCAAATTACCACTAACTGTATCGCTGGTAATAATATTCAAACCTGTAAAGTCAGCAATGACTTGCAAGACTGCACGTACCTCAACATTTTGAAAATTCAACGATAATTTTTCCCCCTTATAAGCTTGAACACCTAAACCAAGCTTATTGGAATCATCTTTAATTGGTTTTACCTCAATTACCAATTGCGAATCGCTTTGATAAGCGCTGTGCTCCCAAAGCCCTTTAGGTTCAATCGTCATTCGGACATTTTCGCCTTGTTGCGCGGTCGTTACTACGTCAACTGGCGTACCAAAATCAGCGACGTCAAGACGACGCCGCAAGACATCAGGTAGACGGGTTTTAAAGAAATCCACCTCTATTTTTTTACCTTGTTGGCGTACATCGACAGCGACTTGATTATTTGGCAAATCAATAACGATACGACCTTCACCATTACTGCCTCTACGGAAGTCGATATCTTTAATAGATTGAGAAGCACTATCAGCAATATTTGCTACAGGCAGGCCAACGCTGTTTAATGCACTCGGCACAGCACCAGTGCCATCAATCGTTATAGTAACCGTACGCCCCTCAACGACTGTTGCATAATTCAGCGCCCGGTTGAGGTTAAACACCAAACGAGAACGCTCGCCTGCCTGCACAACGTTGACGCTTCGAACATCACCGAGATTTATTTCTTGAGACCCCTTGCCAGTACCATTCGCGACCCCAGTAAAGTCCAACGCAATTCGAGCAGGGTTCGCAATCGTAAAACCTACAGGTGGTTTCGCAAGAAAGTTTTTCAACCCAACTTTTACAACAACATTTGCACCTTGTTGACTTGCCGTCACAGACTCAATGGCATTTTCCTGAGCCCCCGCAACTCCACAGAAAAAAATGACTACAACTGCAAAAAATGTTGAAAACATCTTTTGCAGAATGAACGACTTTTTAGACATTTTTTGTAACGTCATCATTTTTGTGACTCCTGCAACTCTAACTTGGCATCGCGCTCGACCCATTCGCCGGACGCATCTTGAATAATTTCTTTAAGCTCTACTTCTGTATCGGTAATTTTTGTAATCATTCCAAGATTTTGGCCAATGTAATTTCCCACCTTAACTTGAAATATTGATTTGTCTATCTGCAAAAGTGCATATGTCATCCCTGGCTTTGATAGTGTTCCGACCATAATTAACGTATCTAAAGGATAGCTCTCTAAGGCCTCTCGTCGTCGATCTAAGTTGGGCTGAATTGATCCACTATTTTTTTTTGATTTAGCTAATGCGATTGCCAATTTATTAGCACTAAAAGGGTCCTCCCTACCGCCAGACTCATACACAAAAGGAGTAAATTTTTTGGGTGGCGATAATGGTTTAATTGAAACTTGTGTTTGCTGCTTGACTTCTTGCATCCATTGCTGAACATCATGAACGCCGCCATCGCCGCAACCACTCAAAATTGAGGCGAGGATAGGAAAACAAAAACGAGACAAAGAAAAAGAGCGTGCCATTTATTGGCCTCCTTTTTTCTTATCTGTCTCTGCTTTTCGCTGCATAGCAATTTCCTCGTCATCCAAATAGCGAAACGTTTTTGCAACTGCGTCCAATGTCAGGGTATTGTCTTTCGCAACAATCAAATTTAATTTATTCAAAGTGACAATCCGCGGCAGATTCGCAATATCACTCGTAAATGAGCCAACATCGTGATAGCTACCTGTCACCTTTATATCAATTGGCAATTCAGCGTAATAATCTTTTACAACCACTTGTCCTGGCTTAAATAACTCAAACTGCAAACCACGCCCTAATCCTGCTTGATTAATATCAGATAGAAGAGCATCCATTTCTGCTTTGTTAGGCAATTGCTTTTCTAAAGTCGAAACGTACTCAGCGACTTGTTCTTTCTGTTTCCTCAAACCCTCTAAATTTATTGCTTGTTGCACTTTCGACTTGTATGCATCTTTCAAGGTGAGTTCTTCTGCAGCAGCTCTATCGAGCTCATCAAGTTGATCGCTCCAGTAAAAATACCAGCCTAGTACCAACACTAAAATCATGATCCCAAGTGCGCAAAAAATACGTGGAATTATTGGCCATTGCCCAGGAGGTATGCCGTTTAAATCCCGAAACTGTGCGCTAACGGAAGCCCCAATATTTTTCAGATCTGCCATGGTGTCGGTCTCATGTTAAGGTTTCGGTGTAACAGTTGGCACGACTGTTTTAGATGCGGTGG
>Ga0256901_1001357_pt1 | contig 12381 bp, 7 predicted proteins | sample MC6MC0689MT_FD_190200 | JGI IMG/M metagenome (GOLD analysis project Ga0256901, IMG submission 190200) | Metatranscriptome of enriched soil aggregate microbial communities from Iowa State University, Ames, United States - MC6-MC0689-MT... | ecosystem: Environmental > Terrestrial > Soil >... | reverse complement strand
TCGGCACGGCCGGCATCATGATGATTCAGCTGTTGAAGGCGCTCGGCCAGACTAGAATCGTCGGCGTAAGCCATCATGAAGACCACCGCAGGCTTGCGCTGCGTGCCGGAGCGACGGAAGTCATGACTCAGGAGGAAGCGAGAATCGGACTTGAGGTCGATCTGGCGGTGGAGGCGTCCGGCTCGCCATCGGCGTTCGGACCGGCTTTCGACGCGCTCGCTCCCGGAGGAACGTTGCTCGTCTACGGCGTCATGAATCCGGAGGATACGGTTGCGCTCAAGCCTGAAGCGATGTTCCGCAAGGAGCTGCGGATCGTGGCCAGCTATGTCGGCCCGTCGACGCTCGACCGGGCCTTGTCCCTGCTGAGCGCCGGCACCGTCGACGCGGAGCTGCTGCTGGGCGACCGCCTGTCGCTTGGGGAAGCGCGGGAATGGGTGCTGAAGCAGGGACCGAGGAGAAAAGCGAAGGCGCACGTTATTTTCGAACACGAGGAGGCAATGCCATGAAAGCGCTGGTAATGGAGGAGGCACTTCGGGCGGTCGTCAAGGAGGTTCCCTATCCGGCGCCCGGCCCGGGGGAGTTGACGATCCGCGTGATGGCCTGCGGCATTTGCGGCACCGATCTGCACATTTATCAGGGAACGTTCCTGCCCGCTTATCCGCTTATTCCCGGGCACGAGTTCGCGGGAGTCGTGCATGAGGTCGGAGAGGGCGTTGTCCGTTTTCGGTCGGGGGATCGAGTGGCCGTCGATCCGTCCTTGTTTTGCGGCAAATGCGACTATTGCCTGAGCGGCCGGGGCAACCATTGCGTCAAGTGGCAGGCGACGGGCGACACGGTGAACGGCGCTATGGCGGAGTTCGTGCGCGTGCCGGAGGAGACCGCGTTCGCGATGCCTGAGGGCATGACGTTTGCAGAGGGGGCGTTTATCGAGCCGATTGCGTGCGTCGTGCACGGCATGAACCAGCTCGAGCTGAATGTCGGACAGAGCGTGCTTCTGTTCGGGGCCGGAAGCATGGGCCAGCTGCTGATCCAGGCATTGTCGCACGCAGGCGCGGGGGAGCTGGCCGTCGTCGACGTCGCGCAGGGCAAGCTGGACATGGCGCTGCGCAACGGCGCTACGCATGCTTATTTCAGCAGCGAGATCGGGGCGGCACTGGCGGGGCGCAGACGACATAGCGGCTTCGACGCGGTCATCGACGTTACCGGAATTCCGTCCGTCATCGAGTCGCAGTTTCAGTATTTGGCGCCGAAGGGGACGCATTTGCAGTTTGGCGTCGCACCCCGCGACGCCGTGATCGGCATCCGTCCGTTCGATATTTACCACAACGACTGGAAGCTGGTCGGATCGATGGCGGTGAACCATACGTTCAAGCCGGCGATGGACTGGATCGCCGCCGGACGGTTCGATACGGCGCGGCTCGTCTCCAAGGTTATCCGCCTGGAGGACGTTCCGGCCTTCTTCGAGGCCGGCAAGGCCGCCGAGTTGATGAAGGTGCAGATCAGCTTCGAGTAACTAAAGCAGCAGCATAAACGGCGGTGCAGGGGAACGGGTCCCGCACCGCCGTTTATGCTGCTGCGCGCTAGTTGGAGAAGAACCCTCCCAGATACCTATTACCCAGGTATCGGCTCAAACGGATCGAATAAGTCCCTCCCAGATACCTATCTCCTCGGCATCGGCTCAGACGGATCGAATAAGTCCCTCAAAGATACCTATGACCCCGGCATCGGCTCAGACGGATCGAATAAGTCCCTCCCAGATACCTATCACCTCGGCATCGGCTCAGATGGATCGAATAAGTCCTTCCCAGATACCTATCACCTCGGCATCGGCTCAGACGGATCGAATAAGTCCCTCCCAGATACCTATCTCCTCGGCATCGGCTCAGACGGATCGAATAAGTCCCTCCCAGATACCTATCTCCTCGGCATCGGCTCAGACGGATCGAATAAGTCCCTCAAAGATACCTATGACCCCGGCATCGGTTCAGACGGATCGAATAAGTCCCTTCCAGATACCTATCACCTCGGCATCGGCTCAGATGGATCGAATAAGTCCCTCCCAGATACCTATGACCCCGGCATCGGCTCAGACGGATCGAATAAGTCCCTCCCAGATACCTATCACCTCGGCATCGGCTCGAGCAGATCGAATAAGTCCCTCCCAGATACCTATTACCCCGGCATCGGTTCAGACGGATCGAATAAGTCCTTCCCAGAGTTACTACTTACGTCTCTCTGAAATCCTAGGGAGATGTTTTCTGTTTTAAAGGGTTTTCGGTACGTGATGTAGAAGTATTCTCCAATCAGATTTTGCGGAAGGAGTGCGTGCAAATGAAGCTAACATCGAAACAGGTTCTACACGTTAGTAAAGGAGATACCGAGATTGCCGGCTTTATTTCCGCGCTCCTCACCCAAAATGAAAAGTTAACCGAGATCGTGGAAACGCAAGCCCGGCAGATCCAAAAACTCGAACATCGCGTACAAGATTTAGAACGCCAGCTCGGTCAAAATAGCAATAATAGTAGTAAACCCCCTTCGAGTGACGGACTGCGCAAAAAGAATAACTTACGCGAGCCCGGGGGCAAGCGTGGTGCGCCTAAAGGACATGAAGGGCATACCCTTCGTTTCCATCCGGTGCCGGATGAAGTGGTCATCCATCCCCTGACCACCTGCAAAAACTGCAATTATGCCTTAGCGGAAGTACCTGTGCAGAATTGGATCAAAAGGCAGGTACTTGACTTGCCTCTTGCTCCACTCATCACGACCGAGCATCGCGCCGAAGAGAAGTGCTGTCCCTGCTGTCGCACGCTACAAAGCGCTGCGTTTCCCCGTACAGTGAAAGCCCCTGTGCAATACGGAGAAAGCTTTGCAGCCTGGACGACGTATCTGAGTGTGTATCAGTTACTTCCCTTGAAACGCATTACCCAATTCTTTTTCGATTTGACGGGGTATCGACCGAGCGAGCGTACGTTGCTTGAACAACTGAATACGATGGCCTCTCGTATAGCGGAACATGAATCGGTGATCCAAACCCAGTTGCGCCAAGCCCCTGTCATTTGCTGCGATGAAACGCCCATGCGTTTGAACGGGAAACAACAATATCTCCATATCCACTCCACCAGCGAATGGACGTTACTGCATATGAACGAGAAGCGATGTGGGCCGGCATTCGTCGAAATGGATGTGCTGCCCGCCTACAAGGGAATCGTCGTGCATGACTGCTTTGTTTCGTATTTCAAATCAGACGTGACGTTCTCCCATGCGCTCTGCAATGCGCATCTCCTGCGGGACTGTCAAGGTGTCGTAGATCACAGTCGACATACATGGGCAGCCGAGATGCAAGAGCTGCTTCGCCGAAGCTGGAAGCTCGCTAAAGCGGCAAGAGTCTCCGATAGGCGATTGTCAGATGAAGTCCTCGCCGAGCTTGAGCGGCAATACGATCACATTCTGGCCCTTGGAGAAACGCAGTGGTCTAAAGACAAAGTACCCGAAAAAACGGGGCCGCGAGGACGGAAATGCAAAAGTGTGGCAGCCAACCTTGGAGATCGACTGAAACGCCACAAAGCGTCGATCCTCCACTTTCTTTATGATGACCGAATACCATTTGATAACAATTTGGCCGAAAGAGACATTCGTATGTCCAAGGTGAAACAAAAGATTTCAGGTTGCTTTCGGACAGCGATTGGCGGAGAGCAATTTGCCCGCATTCGCGGGTTTATTTCTACACTGCTGAAACAATCCCTCCCTTTGCACGAATCCCTCGTTTCCGTTCTTCGCGGTCAGTTTCGGTTTAGGGTTACGTAAGTAGTAACGAGAAGAACAGCTTATTGCGCGGCATTCGCTTTTGCCCGTTTCGGCATTTTTGTCCGCGACTTCGCTTGAAATCCTCAGCCCGCCTACCTTAGGATTTGACGACATTCTCGTTCATTGGCATTGCTGCACGAGCGAACTTCAGGTAGACTAATATGTTAGAGACTTTCTGAAAATGAGGAGCGCTTATGAACGCCGCAACGTTAAGGCAAGTGCTGAATACGATAGCCGAGATGTTTCCGGATGCGCGCTGCGAGCTGAATCACCGCAATCCGTTCGAACTGACGATCGCGGTGCTGCTGTCTGCGCAGTGTACGGACGAAACGGTCAACAAAGTGACGGCTACGCTGTTCGAGAAGTACCGATCCCCGCACGATTACTTATCCGTTCCCCTGGAAGAATTGGAGAACGATATTCGCAGAATCGGGCTGTTTCGCAATAAGGCGGCCAATATCCAGAAGCTGTGCCGCATGGTTATCGACCTGCATGGCGGGGATGTGCCGCGCACGCACGAGGAGCTGACGGCGCTGCCCGGAGTCGGCCGCAAAACGGCTAACGTCGTCATGTCCAACGCTTTCGATGTTCCGGCAATCGCCGTGGATACCCACGTAGAGCGCGTGTCCAAGCGTCTTGGCGTCGCCAAGACCGACGACTCGGTGCTTGAGGTCGAGAAGAAGCTGATGCGCAGAGTGCCAAGAGAGGAATGGACGATTACGCATCACCGGCTGATATTCTTCGGCCGCTATCACTGCAAGGCGCAAAATCCGAAATGCGAGGTTTGTCCGGTGTTGGAACATTGCAAGGAAGGCAAGGCACGAATGAAAGCCTCCTTGAAGAAGAGGAGCGTATCGAAGTGAAGGCTATCGACCTCGACGCGCCGCCGTCCGGCGCGCCGTTATCAGCAGAACTTATTCAATTCCAGGAGGCGCTGCGGCAGATGTCCGTCAGATCGGCCGCCAACGGAGACGAAGTGCAGGCGGCCAAGCTGCAGGAGCTGGCCGGCAAGCTGGAAGGCGGGCGGCTGACCGTCGCCTTCTGCGGACATTTCTCCGCCGGGAAGTCCACGCTCGTCAATACGCTGTGCGGGGCGACGCTGCTGCCCGCCTCGCCGATTCCGACAAGCGCCAACGTCGTGACGGTCGTTAACGGCGAGCCGTTCGCGGAAACGGAATTCCGCGATTCGAAAGGCAATATTCACCCTGCTCGCACGATTGCGGTCGAGCAACTGCACGGCTTTGCGGTGGACGGGGAAGGCGTCACCTCGATTCGCGTATCCTACCCGATTCCGCTGCTGGGCGATCGCATGGCGATCGTAGACACTCCAGGCGTCGATTCGACGGACGGCGCGCACCGCGCGGCGACCGAGTCCGCTCTTCATATGGCGGACGTCGTTTTTTTCGTGACCGATTACAACCATGTGCAGTCCGAGGTGAACTTCCGGTTTCTGCGCAGTTTGGCCCGTTGGGGCAAGCCGACGTATCTGATCGTGAACCAGATCGACAAGCACAGGGAGGAGCAGCTTTCGTTCGCGGAGTTCCGGGACAGCTTAAGAGAGGCGTTGGCCAACTGGGATATCGAGCCTGCGGCTACGCTATTCCTGTCGCTGCGCGAGCCCGATCACCCGCTGTCGCAATGGAGTCAACTGCTGGAGCTCATGGAACAGCTTCAGCCGCTTGCCGATCCGCTTATTCTGAGAAGCGTAACCCGTTCGGCCGTCTACTTGGCGGAGCAATACCGCGAGACGCTGCATGAGCGCAACCAGGAGAAAAGACAGCAGCTCCAGGAGCAATTGGGCGAAGACGGGGAGACGGAGCGGAGAGCGGCGCTCCGCGCCGAATGGGAGGTGGAACTGGCTCAATTAAGGTCGGCAGGCGATCTGCGCAAAGAACGCGTGCGGGTCGAAATGGACCGGTTGCTGGGCAACGCCAATCTGACGCCCGCCGAGACGCGCGAGAAAGCGCAGGCGGTGCTTGCGGCGATGCAGCCGGGATTTAAGGCCGGCTGGCTGGCCGGTGCGGCGAAAACCGAGGCGGAGAGAAACGCGAGACTAGGCAGGCTGACAGACGATTTCAACCGACAGGTGTCGGCGAACGTTACCGGGCATCTGAAGGAGCTGCTGCGTCGGGAAGCCGAGCAGAGCGGATTGGCCGGAGAGGAACTGGAGCGATCGCTGGACGACATCTTCCGCCCCGTACAGCCGGAATGGCTTCGCTCGCTCGTGAAGCCGGGCGCAGGCTCGGAAGGTCAGGCGACGCTGCACTATTCGGCGGAGATCAGCACCGAGCTGAAGTCGCTGTATCGCAAGGCGGCGTTCCAATGGATCGACGAGCTGCAGGAGAGAAATCGTCCCGCATTGGAGGAGCAGACAAAGGAAGTCGGCGCCAAGCTGTCTAAGCTTGCGGAGGCGGATCGCATAGCGGGAAGGATCGACGAGTTGGAGCGCGAGGAACGCGAAGAGGAGCGGCAGCTATTGGCTATGCTGCCGGAGGATGGGAGCAACAGCGGGCTGAGACTTCCTGCTCCGGTGGGCATTTCAAGCGATCGGCTGGAGGAATTGGCGAGCGAAGCGGCGGCAGGGCTGAATGCGGCAGTCGATTCGAACGGAACCGCAGAAGCCTTCGACGACTTGCCTTCTGAGGAGCAGCCGGAGCTCGCCGACGCTCAGCCGACCCGTCTGGGCGCGCCGCAGGGAGCTGCGGAGATGCTGGAGCGCTCTGCCGCGCTGTTGGGCAACATCGCCGCGCTGCGAGGCGTGGCGGACGGTCTGTACGCCAAGGCGGCTCGATTCCGCGACAAGAGCTTTACGATCGCGCTGTTCGGCGCGTTCAGCGCGGGCAAATCGTCGTTCGCCAACGCGCTCGTCGGCAAGCCGGCTTTGCCGGTCTCGCCGAATCCGACGACGGCGACGATCAACCGGATTGTCGCTCCGACAGAGGAGCATCCGGACGGCACGGCGCTCGTCACGATGAAGACGCCGGAGGAGTTCGCCGAAGATATCCGTCATTCGCTGGGGCGGATCGGCATCGCCAAGGAGAAGCTGGAGGCGGCGGGCGCGGATGTGGCGAAGCTGCTGGCGTTGAAGGACCCTGTAGCTGCGGCGGACCTGCATCCTCGCGGACGTCCGCATTTGGCGTTCCTGACAGCTGCGGCCAAGGGATGGGGCGAGTTCGGTTCGCTGCTCGGACAGAAGCTGACGGCAGGCGGAGAGGAGTACCGGAGGTTCGCCGCCGACGAGCAGGCTTCCTGCTTCGTCGCATCGATCGATCTGTACGTCGATTCTCCGATTACGCGCAGCGGCGCGGTGCTTGTCGATACGCCGGGGGCGGATTCGATCAACGCCCGGCATACGGGCGTTGCCTTCCAATATATCAAGAACGCGGACGCGGTCCTGTTCGTGACTTATTACAATCACGCCTTCACGGAGGCGGACCGCGAATTTCTCAATCAGCTCGGCAGCGTCAAGGACGTGTTCGAGCTGGATAAAATGTTTTTCGTCATCAATGCCGCCGACCTTGCTTCGTCCGATACGGAGCTTGAAGCCGTCAAGGAGCACGTTGGAAATCAGCTGCTAAAGCACGGTATCCGTAAGCCGCGATTGTTCGGCGTCTCCAGTCTGAACGGATTGCAGGCGAAGCAGTCGCGCAGCCGCGCGGCGCTGGAAGCTTCCGGGCTGGCCGAATTCGAGGGCGCTTTCCGCCGTTTCTCCGAGGAGGAGCTAGGCGGCTTGGCGCTGGCGTCGGCCAATAAGGAGCTGGACCGCGTCGACAAGCTGCTGGACAGCTGGCTGCAATCGGCCAACGCCGACGCCGCGACCCGCGAAGCGAAGGCGAAGCGGTTGACGGCGCAGGCGGAGCGCTGGCGCGCCGAGGGCGGAGATTCCGTTCCCGCGGCGGCAGTACAGCCGCTCAGTCAGGAAGTGGGGGAGCAGCTGTACCATTTGCGTCAGCGGCTGAAATTCCGCTTCAAGGAGCATTTTCAGACGGCGTTCCACCCGTCCATTTTGCAGGACGACGGACGAGATCTCAAAAAGCTGCTGCAATCGTGCGGCGAAGATTTGAAGCGATCGTTGACAGAGGATTTGCTGCAGGAGCTGAGGGCGGCGGGACTCCGGCTCGAAGGGACGATCGGCGCGCTTGCGGACAAGACGCTCGGCTCGCTGTCCGGACTTGCGGAGATGGAGCGCGAAGGCTTTGCTCCGGAGCCGGCAGGCAAGCCGGCATTGGAGCTGCCGCTTCCCGAGCCTTTCGCCGCAGGCCCGAATTTCGAGGTCAGACAGCTGTGGAATGCGTTCCGCTCTCCGAAGCATTTCTTCGAGCAGGAAGGCGCTGCGGAGCTGCGGAGCGACCTGGAAGGCACACTGTTGGGGACGATCGACGAGGTGCTTGAGGCGTTGAAGCGGCAATGGGAGCAATCGACGGAGCAGGCGCTGCAGCAAACCGTTCGCGCGGCCGCTTTGGCGTGGTCCGAACAGCTTGCGGCTTTTGCGCTCAGCATGAGCGAGGCGCTTCGCCAACCGGGCGAAGAACGTTATTTGCAGGATTTGCGGGAGCAGTGGCAGAAAATCAGGCAGTAACGGGTAGAATCGGCCCTTTTTCATCTTTTCGGAGATGGAAAGGGGCCTTTTCTTTGCTTGCCTGCGTTTTCCTTTGTTTAATGGACCAACAAGGGGAAGTAGGGTATGAAAAGCGACCATATCGAAGATATCCGGTGATTATCCGTCAATGACTGCGGCAGTTTCCTTCGTAAGCGCGAATAGCGCGAAATAACGCTGTTGCCGGGGGTGGGGGATTCGGCTAAACTGCCGTAGAAAGCAGCGAGGAGGGGAACCATTTTTGGATATTTTTCGCGCATTAAAGGCCTATTATTGGAAAGACAAAGGCTTCCTGTGGGGATCGATAGCCGGACTTGCGATCGCGACAGCGCTAGGACTGATTTATCCCCTGCTGCTCAGGACGCTCATCGACGATATGATCGTTCCTGGTAAATTCGAAGGCGTGCTTGGACTCACGCTGACGGCGGTAGGGATCATTTTCGTCAAAGCCGCATTCCAGTATGTACACGGTTTCAGCGGAGGACGGCTCGGCAACCGCATTGCGTACCGGCTGCGCAACGCCTGCTATGAGAAGCTGCAGCAGTTATCCTTTTCCTACTATGATACGGCCAGAACGGGCGACCTGATGTCGCGGCTTACGGCCGATATCGAAGGAATGAGGATGTTTATCGGCTTCGGCTTCGCGCAATTGCTCAATACGGCGCTGCTCATCGTATTCGGGTTTGGCATGATGTTTTTTATCGACTGGCCGCTTACGGTGCTCATTCTCGTCTTTATCCCGGTGCTCGGCTTCGTGGCGATTCGTTTCGAGCAGGCCATCCATCCGGTGTTCCGTTCGATTCGGTCCGCGGTGGGCCGTCTGACGACTCGGGTGCAGGAAAATATTACCGGAGTCAGAACGGTCAAATCGTTTGCTCGGGAGCCCTTTGAGATTAACAAGTTCGTTAAAGAAAATATAGATTATCGGGACAATCATCTCACGCTCGCGGAGGTATGGGCGAAGTATTTTCCCATGATGGAGTTTATTGCCAACCTCAGCGTCGTCACGCTGCTGCTAGCAGGCGGCTGGCGCGTAATCGTCGGCACGATGACGCTGGGCGAACTGGTCGCGATTACGGGAATGCTCGGTTTCATCGTGGCGCCGCTCTGGACGCTTGGCTTCCAGATTAACGGCTATACGCAGTCCAAAGCGTCCGGCGAACGGCTGCTCGAGCTGCTGTATCAGCCGATCGCGGTCAAAAACCGCGAGCAAAGCCTTGTGCTGGACGATGCGGAGGTCAAGGGAAGTATCCGCTTCAACGACGTCAGCTTCCGCTATACGAACCGCGACGATCTGCCTTCCGCTCTGCTGGGGCTAGAGCTCGACGCGCCGGCCGGAACTGTCGTCGGCCTCCTTGGAGGAACCGGGTCGGGCAAATCGACGGCCGTCGGCTTGCTGCTTAGAGCTTACGATGCGGGCGAAGGCACGATTACGCTGGACGGCGTAGATATTCGCCATATCGAGCTGGACAGCTTGCGCAGGCAGATCGGCATTGTGTTCCAGGAATCGTTCCTGTTCTCGACGACGATCAAGGAAAACATCAGCTACGGGCGACCGGACGCAACGATGGAGGAGATCGAGGAGGCGGCGCGCTACGCGCAGGCCGACGGCTTCATCCGCGAGCTTCCGCTTGGCTACGATACGATTGTCGGCGAACGGGGCATGGGCTTGTCGGGCGGACAGAAGCAGCGGATCGCCATCGCTCGGGCGCTGCTGAACAAGCCGAAAGTTTTAATTCTCGACGATGCCACAAGCGCACTCGACATGGAGACGGAACACGAGATTCAGACCGCGATTCGCAAAGTCATGGCCGGCAGAACCGTGTTTATGATCGCGCACCGGATTTCGACTTTACGTCATGCCAACGAAATTATCGTGCTGGATCGCGGCCATACGATTCAACGAGGAACGCACGATAAGCTCGTTCGCCAGCCGGGGCTCTATCGCGAGACGTACCGGATTCAATATGCCGATCGCCCGGATGAGCTGGATTATGCAGCGGATGCGGACGACTCGGGGGAAAGGCGGGTGTCGGGATGAGTCGCCAATTCATATACCAGGACGACGAACTGATCGAGAAGCCGTTTAACTGGAAGCAGATGGCCCGGCTGATTACGTATGTGAAGCCTTACAAGGCCGAGGTCGGCAAAGTTATAATCGTGATGCTCGTGTTCGGGATGCTCTCGAAGCTGGCGATCCCGTATCTGACAATGCTGGCGATCGACAAGGCGATTTTCCCGAAGGGAAGCGAGGGCAATCTTACTTTGCTGTTGACGCTTTCCGCCGCGATGTTAGTGCTGTACGTCACGCGCTGGTGGGCGCAAAATTATACGATTCGTCGCACGAACGAGATCGGGCAGAAGGTTATTTTCGACTTGCGGGCTGCTTTGTTTAAGCACATTCAATCGCTGTCGTTCCGCTTCTTCGACAAGCGCCCGGCGGGCTCCGTGCTCGTCCGGGTCACGAACGACGTTAATTCGCTGCAGGATATGTTCACGAACGGGGTCGTTAACACAGCGATCGACATCGTGCAGCTGATCGGCATTACGATTATTCTGCTCTTCATCGAGCCGAAGCTGGCGCTGGCCGTCATTGTAACCGTTCCGCTCATGTTCTTCGTCTCGACGACGCTGCGCAAAAAAATCCGCATGGCTTGGCAGGTCGTCCGCATCAAGCAGTCGCGCATCAACGCGCATCTGAACGAGAGCATCCAGGGCATTCGCGTGACACAGGCGTTCGCTCAGGAGAAGGAGAACATCGGCTTTTTCGACGGGATGAACTCCAGCAACATTCGCTCGTGGAACCGGGCGTCGGCGCTGAACCAACTGTTCGGACCGCTGATCGAAGTGACGTCGGCGATCGGCACGCTCATTCTGCTATTGTACGGCACGTATCTCATTCAATCCGAAGCGATGACCGTCGGCGTTCTCTTCGCGTTCATCACCTACGTCGGCAGCTTCTGGGAGCCGATTACGCGTCTGGGCAACATGTATTCGCAAATGCTGATCTCGATGTCCTCGGCCGAGCGCATCTTCGAGTTTATGGACGAACGGCCGGCCGTTCCGGAAAAGGAAGACGCCAAACCGATCTCCGAGCTGCAGGGCCGCGTCAAGCTTGAAAACGTTACGTTCGGCTACGAGAGCGACCGTCCGGCGCTTAAGGGCATTAACCTCGACGTGGAGGCGGGGCTATCGGTGGCGCTCGTCGGTCATACCGGCTCGGGCAAGAGCACGATCGTCAACCTGATCTGCCGCTTCTATGATACGGTGGAAGGCCGCGTGCTGATCGACGGTCAAGACGTCCGAGACGTGACGATCGACAGCCTGCGCTCGCAGATCGGCATCGTGCTTCAGGATACGTTTATTTTCTCGGGCACCATCCGTGAAAACATTCGTTACGGACGTCCCGACGCTACGGATGCGGAGATTGAAGCGGCGGCCCGCGCTGTGCGGGCGCACGATTTTATCGTCGACCTGCCGAGCGGCTACGACACCGAGGTTGAGGAGCGGGGCAACGCGCTTTCCGTCGGGCAACGGCAGCTGCTCAGCTTCGCCAGGGCGCTGCTCGCCGATCCGCGCATTCTCGTGCTGGACGAAGCGACGGCCAGCATCGATACGGAGACGGAGCTGCGCATTCAGGAAGCGTTGTCGACGCTGCTGCAAGGACGCACCTCGTTTATCGTCGCGCACCGTCTGTCCACGATCCGTCATGCCGACTGCATCGTCGTGCTGGATCACGGAGAAATTATGGAGATGGGCAACCACGACGAGCTAATGAAGCGGCCCGGCCATTATCGCAGTCTGGTCGAAGCGCAGTACCGTTTTTTGTCCGCATAATCGAGTTTATGTGCCGGCTTGTGGGCGCCGAGAGGCGTCGTCAGGCCGGTTTTTCAATTTTTTTTCGGCCAACGGATTTGTAAAATGCGGCAATAACCGTTATCGTTAAAATCATCGAGGATCGGGAGGGAATCGGATGAAAT
>Ga0256901_1001354_pt1 | contig 12396 bp, 10 predicted proteins | sample MC6MC0689MT_FD_190200 | JGI IMG/M metagenome (GOLD analysis project Ga0256901, IMG submission 190200) | Metatranscriptome of enriched soil aggregate microbial communities from Iowa State University, Ames, United States - MC6-MC0689-MT... | ecosystem: Environmental > Terrestrial > Soil >... | reverse complement strand
TGAACTGCGCCAGTTCGGCAGCCGCGCCGTTGCCCGCCAGCAGGCGCCGCTTGAGTACATCGCGGGCCAGCAGCTCCTGCCTGCGCCATGCAGCCTGCTCAAGCAACAACAAGGCCGCAAGCTGCTTGCCGCCGGCCTGCTGCATCCATGGTCGCCGCTGCGCTGCAGGCAACCCCAACCATTGCTCGACGTCGCCGGCAGGCAATCCCAGCGTCTGCCGGACGCCATCGAATACCAACGCATGGTGCGATGCCGCCGACTCGAAGTAATAACCCAGCCTCACCGCATCGGCACCTTGCTCAGGGATCGGCTCCAACAACTGCTGGCGGCGAAGTCGTCGTGCCAGCCCGGTCGGGGTGATGGATGCCAACGGTTGCCCAGCCAGCCGTGGTACGCCGTCGTGCAGCAGTTTCCAGGTCTCCACCGCGCAGTTGTTGCTGATGAAGAAATAGCGCCCGTCGTAGCTCCAATGCAACTGCGCGGCTTGTTGCAGCAGGGCCTCGATCTCCGCGCGCTGCAGGCCCAGCGGTACCGAGGACAACGGCCGCAGTTCGACCTTGGTGTATTCGTCCACCACCTGGTTCAGCGGCAGTACGAACAGGCGCGAAGGATAGGAGCCGCTCAGGCCGCGCAGGCTGGAGATCTGCACATCACCGACGAATGCACGGAACGACAGCACCAGGTGGTATTGCAGGTCCATCCGGCAGGCAGGCCCTGGCGCCCGTCCCGGAGCGCACACCACCAGCCGCAGCATGCTGTGGCCCCAGCGGCTCATGATCCTGTCATTGCCTTCGGCCAGAAGGTAATCCACTTGGTAGACGCGCGCCGGGTCCAATCCCACCAGCGTACTGTCACCTTCGCGTTCACCGGCCTGCATGAACGGCAACGAAGGATCGCAGTCGTCGTGCGCGGCACCCTCGCCCTGCCCCAACTGCGATTGCAGCCAATCGTGCAGGGCCGGCCGGCGGCAGCGGTAATCCGCATCGAGCAGGTAATGCTCCAGGTTCACCGCGAAGAATTCCGCCGGACTGTGCAGCTCATAACGGTCAGGGCTGCGCAGATGGTTGCGGTTGCGGCCACGGCCCGGCAACAGCGGACGCTGCTGCCAGCCGGCGAGGTCGCGGAAGCGCGGCTGTGCCGACCAACCGCCCTGCGCCGAGCGATCCAGCGCGTGCGCGATCTCATGGATCAGCGCAGCACGCGCACGCTGCCACGCGACGCTGTTGTCGCGGTCAAAAAGGGGCGCAAGCAATGACCGGTCCAATGCCAGCGTGCGTCCGCGCGCGCGTCCCTGCACATGTACCGGCAGGTCGTCGCGCCAATGCAACTGCAGCTGCATTGCGCCGCCGCCGCGCATCTGCGCCGGCAACCTGGCAAGTACATCGTCGACAAGCTGTCGGCTGGCCCGCAGCGCCTCATCATCCAGACCTTGCCGGGCGATCGAAACCTGCAGCTGCGTCTGTGCCGCGGCATCTGCCGCAGCCAATACAAAAACCAACAAGAGCAGTGCCAGCCACCGCCACTGCGGTGGCTGGCGACGGCCGGTCACAGCGCCAGGATCTTCCGGGCAAGGGCCATGTCACTGGCCTCGCGGGCGAGCGCATCGCGTTCGCGCAGCTGGATGAAGGCCGCTTCCAGCCACGCGCCACGGATGGCGCCATCGCTGGCCACGAAACTGGCCGCATCTTCGCGCGCATCCAGCAGCACCTTGTCATCGCCGGACGAACTGCCCGAGGAATTGGACGAGGCGCCGGTGGCGGAACCGGCGGACGTGCCGGCAAAGCTGGAAGCAAACAGCGACATCGGCAGGGCAAGCAAGGCGCAGAACAGGATCGGGCGGATCATCGGCAGGTCGACATCAGGTAAGCAAGGACGCAAAGAGTACCGAGCTTGGCGCTACAGGTCGAACACCTTGCCCGGATTCAGCAGCCCATTCGGATCGAACACGCGCTTGACCCCACGCATCAATGCGACTTCGGCGTCACTGCGGGTGCTGGCCAGATACGCCTTCTTGACCAGGCCGATACCGTGTTCAGCCGAAATGCTGCCATCAAAGCGATGCAGCACCTGCGCCAGCAGCTTGGTCACGTGCTCGCACTGGCCCAGGAACTCGGCATCACTGGTGTCGTCGGGCTTGAGCACATTGATGTGCAGGTTGCCGTCGCCGATGTGGCCGAACCAGACAACCTCGAAGTGCGGATAGGCACCATTGATCAGCGCCTGGGTTTCGGCCAGGAACGCCGGCATTGCCGAGATCCGCACCGATACGTCGTTCTTGTAGGGCTTGTAGCGCGCGACCGACTCGGTGATGCCTTCGCGCAGTCGCCACAACTGCTGCGCCTGCGCGTCACTGGTGCTGATCACGCCATCCAACACCCAGCCCTGTTCCATGCAGTGCTCGAAAGCCGCCAGCGCTGCGGCTTCACCGGCCTCATCGGCCGAAGCGTATTCAGTCACCACGTAATAGGGATGAATCTCTTCGAACGGATATTGCGCACCGTGTGCAGTGACATGCTTGACCGCCAGGTCGGTGAAGAACTCGAAGGCTTCCAGTTGCAGGCACTCACGGAAGGCGGAGAACACCTGCATCAACACTTCGAACGACGGCAGCGCCAACACCATCACATTGGTGGTCGGCGGCGGGTCAGTCAGTTTCAGCGTGGCTTCGACCACGATGCCAAGCGTGCCTTCGGAGCCGATCATCAGCTGGCGGAAGTCGTAACCACTGGAGTTCTTGATCAGGCCCTTGTTCAGCTCAAGCAGCTCGCCATTGCCGGCCACCACCTTGAGCCCGGCGATCCACTCGCGGGTATTGCCATAGCGGATCACGCGGATGCCGCCAGCATTGGTGGCGATGTTGCCGCCAATCGAACAGGAGCCACGCGCGGCGAAATCCACCGGGTACATCAACCCGTGTTCCCTGGCGGTGTTGTGCACCGCTTCCAATGGCATACCGGCCTGAACGACCAGGGTGCGATCGACCGCATCGAAGCCCAGCGGTTTGTTCATGCGTTCCAGGCTCAGCACCAGTTCGCCATTGGCCGCGACTGCACCGCCGGACAGGCCGGTGCGGCCACCCGACGGCACCACGGCGACCTTGTGCTCATTGGCCCAGCGCACCACCGCCTGCACGTCCTCGACACTTCCCGGTAGGGCAATCGCCAGCGGTGCTGGCGCCCAGCGCCGGGTCCAGTCGCGGCCGTAATGCTCCAGATCGCCAGCCTCGGTCTTCAGACGCAGGTCGGGGCAGGACTGCAACAGGGATTCCAGGCGCGGGTCGGTCATGGCGGTGTTTCGGCGGCGTGAAAGCCGCCAAGCGTGACAGCCGGATGGCGCGCCGTCCAGTGACATCGCAAGCCTCAAAACAACGCCAGGGATTTCATCTGAAACCTTTTCCCATCAAGGCCTTGCCGCGTTGCGCAGCGCACAAATGCAGGTGCCGATCTGGCATAGTTGGCGACCTACCCATCGCCACCGCCGTCCACGACATGTCGCCCAAGAAGACCTCGTTCCCGAAGCAGGACATCCGCGTTTTGTTGCTTGAGGGGGTCAGCCAGACCGCCGTGGACGTCTTCAAGGCCGCCGGGTACTCGCAGATCGAGCTGCACAGCAAGTCCCTGCCCGAGGAAGAACTGAAGGCGCGCATCGCCGAAGCCCACATCGTCGGCATCCGTTCGCGCACCCACCTCAGCGCCGATGTGTTGGCCCACGCCAAGCGCCTGATCGCGGTCGGCTGCTTCTGCATCGGCACCAACCAGGTTGACCTCGAAGCGGCCGAGCTGGCTGGCATCCCGGTGTTCAACGCGCCCTATTCCAACACCCGCTCGGTCGCCGAGCTGGTGATCGCCGAGGCGATCATGTTGACCCGCGGCATCCCGCAGAAGAATGCTGAATGCCACCGCGGCGGCTGGTCCAAGTCGGCTACCGGCAGTCATGAAGTGCGCGGCAAGACCCTGGGCATCATCGGTTACGGCCATATCGGCACCCAGGTTGGCGTGCTGGCAGAGGCCTTGGGCATGCACGTGATCTTCCACGACATCGAGACCAAGCTGTCGCTGGGCAATGCGCATCCGGCGATCAGCCTGGACGATCTGCTGAAGCGTTCGGACGTGGTTACCCTGCATGTGCCTGAGAACGCCTCCACGCAATGGATGATGGGCGCCGAGCAGTTGGGCAAGATGAAGCAGGGTGCACACCTGATCAATGCAGCGCGCGGCACCGTGGTCGATATCGACGCATTGGACGCAGCATTGGCCTCGGGCCACCTCGGCGGCGCGGCGGTGGACGTGTTCCCGGTCGAGCCCAAGGGCAATGGCGACCTGTTCGAATCCCCATTGACCGCGCATGACAACGTGATCCTGACCCCGCACGTCGGCGGCTCCACGCTGGAAGCGCAGGAGAACATCGGCGTGGAAGTGGCGGCCAAGCTGGTGCGTTACAGCGACAACGGCTCGACCCTGTCGGCCGTCAACTTCCCGGAAGTAACCCTGCCCGAGCACGAGCAGAGCCTGCGCCTGCTGCACATCCACCGCAACGTGCCTGGCGTGCTGTCCAAGATCAACGAGATCTTCTCGCGCCACAACCTCAACATCGACGGCCAGTTCCTGCGCACCGACCCCAAGGTCGGTTATGTGGTGATCGACATCACCGCCAGCGAAGAACAGGCCACGGCCATCCGCGAAGAGTTGGCCGGGATCCAGGGCACCCTGCGCACCCGCATTCTGTATTGATGAAGCCGCCCTCAGCCAGCGCCCCGGCCCGTGCGCTGGCGCAAGGGCGTTCGATGGGCCGCGGGCCAATGGATCATAAGCCGTCCCTCTCACCCCGCAGGCGGGAGAGGGGTCAGATGGCTGCGCACCGCAGCACCATGTAGTGCCGAGCCATGCTCGGCAATGGCCTTACCAAGGACGCCACAGCAGCAGAAGCCAACCTCCCCTCCGCTGCGCGAATGGGAGGGACCTGTAGTGCCGAGCCATGCTCGGCAGAGGCTTACCCGGTAGCACCCAGCCGAGCATGGCCCGGCTCTACCGACGTGCGCTACCAGCGGCCCCAACCCCGGCAGCGATCTGACGCGCTCTGCTTCGCCGCTTACACCGTCCCTGCCGACCCCATCGGCCTCCGCAGCCAACGGCTTGCCATCCGCCGCATGGACTCCTCCTGGTCGCAGGCGATCTCAGCTACCGGCCGCCAGGCCAACTCCAACGATTCTTCGCTGACGACAAACTGCTCATTGTCCCCGGCGACAACCACATAGCGCACGTCGTAGTGCCAATGCCCTGGCACCTCTTTTCGCTCGGGAATCCAATGCCGGTCCAGGTCGAAGATAGCGCTCGAAACCAGGCTCAAGCCCGACAGACCCGATTCCTCCTCAGCTTCGCGCAGCGCAACCGCTGCCAGGTCGTGGTCGCCATCGGCGTGTCCACCCAACTGTAGCCAGCGCTGCAGTTTGCGATGGTGGGTAAGCAGCGCGCGCTGGCCATCGGCGCTCACCAGCCATGCACTGCCAGTGAAATGCCCTTGCAGACGCTCGCGGGTAAATGGATCGATCCCCCCCTCATCCAGCAGGGTCAGGAATTCCCGCGCTGTCCCCTCGTGCTCAAGATGGGCCCTTGCGTAGTCTTCAAGCGCCTGCCGCAACCGCTGATCCGCTACACCCATGACTGCAAGCACATCCCATTGTTTGGATCCGGCGGTCATTATCGCTGCCGATGTTGCAGTTGCGCTTGTCGAGTTTCGCTACGTTTGGCAAGGTAGCGTGGTTGCCGACCGTTCAGCTTGCCGGACAACACGACGGCCCCGGTGCAATCGCATGCGGGCCACTAAACAGCTTGGGAACCAGCGCAATGCTTAAAACTCTGTTGAGGGTAAAACCGGTAGAACCGGCCGCACATGTCGATGCCGGTGAGCCGATCGAAGGCAGCCTGCAAGGCGAAGCCACGCTGAAGCGTACCCTCACGGCCAAGCACCTGATCCTGCTGGGTATCGGCGCCGTGATCGGCGCTGGCATCTTCGTGCTGACCGGCCAGGCCGCGGCCAACCACGCCGGTCCGGCGGTGATGCTGTCCTTCGTGTTCGCGGGCATCGCCTGTGCCCTGGCCGGCCTGTGCTACGCAGAGTTCGCGGCAATGATGCCGGTGTCCGGCAGCGCCTACTCCTATTCGTACGCCACGCTGGGTGAAGGCATGGCGTGGTTCATCGGCTGGTGCCTGGTCCTGGAGTACCTGTTCGCATCGGCCTCGGTCGCGGTTGGCTGGTCGGCGTACCTGATCAGCTTCATCAGCACCACGCTGCATATACCCTTCCCTGACGTGCTAACGGCAGCGCCACTGGCCTGGACCGGCAGCGAATTCACCAGTTCGGGCAAGCTGTTCAACCTGCCGGCGGTGATGATCGTGGCAGCAATTACCGGCCTGCTCTACGTCGGCGTCACCCAGTCCACGTTCGTCAATGCAGTGATCGTGGCAATCAAGGTCACGGTGATCTGCCTGTTCATCGGCTTCGGCATCCATTACATCGACCCGGCCAACTGGCAGCCCTTCATCCCCGACAACACCGGTACTTTCGGCGAGTTCGGCTGGAGCGGCGTGTTCCGTGCCGCGACCATCGTGTTCTTCGCCTACATTGGCTTCGATGCGGTCTCCACCGCCGCCGGTGAGACCAAGGACCCGCAGAAGAACATGCCGATCGGCCTGCTTGGTTCGCTGGCCATCTGCACGCTGGTCTACATCGTTGTCTGCGCGGTGCTGACCGGCATGCTGCCGTATAACCTGCTGGGCACGGACAAGCCTGTAGCGACCGCGCTCGAGGCCTACCCGAACCTGGCCTGGCTCAAGACCGCCGTCGAAATCGGCGCCATCGCCGGCCTGTCTTCGGTCGTACTGGTGATGATGATGGGTCAGTCCCGCATCGCCTACACCATCTCGCGCGATGGCCTGCTGCCGAAGATGTTCGGCAAGGTCCACCCGCGTTTCCGCACCCCGTATGTCAGCACGCTGGTGGTAGGCGTGCTTGCAGCAGCCCTCGCAGGTCTGGTCCCGCTGAACGTGCTCGGCGAGCTGGTGTCGATGGGCACCCTGCTGGCCTTCGCCACGGTCTGTATCGGCGTGCTGGTCCTGCGCCGGACCAAGCCGGACATCGTGCGTCCGTTCCGGGTACCGGCGGCATGGTTGATCTGCCCGCTGGGCGCGCTGGCCTGTCTGGCGCTGTTCATGCAGGCTTTCGTGGTGCATTGGCACCTGTTCGTCGGCTGGACCGTGCTGGGCCTGTTCATCTATTTCGGCTACGGCATCCGTAACAGCAAGCTCAACCAGCGCGGCTGATCCCGCAGACACACCGGCGCCGAAGGCGCCGGTTTCATTACGCGACCATCGCGCACCGACGAGCGAAGACACGAAACATGTTCAAGCAACTCTTGGCTACCAAACACCCGCATGCCGCCCATGAAGAAGCCAACGGCCTGAGCCTGCGCCGAACCCTTGGCCCCTGGGGGCTGACCGCGCTGGGCATCGGCGCGGTAATCGGCGGCGGCATCTTCGTCATCACCGGCCAGGCCGCGGCCAACCACGCTGGCCCGGCGATCATGCTGTCCTTCGTACTGGCAGCCATCTGCTGCGCCTTCTGCGCCTTGGCCTACGCCGAATTCGCCTCGATGGTGCCGGTCTCCGGCAGCGCCTACACGTATACCTACGCCACCTTCGGCGAGCTGTCGGCCTGGTTCATCGGCTGGATGCTGGTGCTGGAATACGGCGTCTCGGCGTCGGCGGTAGCAGTCAGCTGGACGGGTTACTTCCTCAGCTTCCTCGCCCATTTCGACATCCACCTGCCAGCAGCATTGGTCAGTGCACCGCTGGATGCCCAGCTCAAGCCGACCGGCGCCATCGCCAACATCCCGGCGGCCATCCTTGTTCTGCTGCTGACCTGGCTGTGCTACGTCGGCATCAGCAAGTCCTCGGCGATGAACATGGCCATGGTGGTGCTCAAGACCGGCCTGATCATCCTGGTGATTGTTGCCGGCTGGAAGTACGTGGACACCAGCAACTGGGCCCCGTTCATCCCCGCCAACGAAGGCCCGGGCAAGTACGGCTTCGACGGTGTGCTGCGTGGCGCGGCGATGGTGTTCTTCGCTTATATCGGTTTTGAAGCGGTATCGGTGGCAGCGCAGGAATCGCACCGCCCGCAGCGCGATCTGCCTATCGGCATGCTGCTCTCGTTGGTTATCTGCACCGTGCTGTACATCGCCATGGCCGCAGTGATGACCGGTCTGGTGCCGTACCAGCTGCTGGGCACCGCCGAGCCGGTGGTCACCGCCGTTGCCGCACACCCACAACTGGACTGGCTGCGCATCATCGTCGAAATCGGCGCACTCATCGGCCTGGCCTCGGTGGTTCTGGTGATGGTGATCGGCCAGCCGCGCATCTTCATGATCATGGGCCGCGACGGCTTGTTGCCGCCGGTGTTCACCAAGATCCACCCCAAGTACCGCACCCCGCACATCAATACCGTCATCACCGGCATCGGCATCGCCCTGCTGGCTGCATTGTTCCCGCTGGACATCCTCGGTGAACTGACCTCGATGGGCACGCTGATCGCCTTTGCCGCGGTCTGCGCAGGCGTGCTGGTTCTGCGCCGCACCCAACCGGACCTGCCGCGCCCGTTCCGTATCCCGATGGCCTGGTTGATCTGCAGCCTCGGCGTGCTCAGCTGCATCGCCCTGCTGACCGCGATGACCCTGCATAACTGGATGCTGATGGGTGTATGGACCCTTACCGGTTTCATCATCTATTTCCTGTACGGCGTGCGCCACAGCAAGCTCAATGCTGCCAACAAGGCCAGGAACGGCTGAATTGTCGGCCGATGACAAACCTGAAGCCCGGGAGCAATCCCGGGCTTTTTCGTTGCTGGATAAGCCCGCACCGCCCGTAGCCCGGGTAAGCGAACGCGCACCCCGGGGCCGTTCTCGGAGACCTGTCTTCCAAACTCCCGGGTGCGCGTTCGCTTACCCGGGCTACGGGGACGGCGCTCCTCGGTTCCTCCCATATTCCCTGCTGGCATCAGTTCCATCCGGATGCATGCATGAACCTGCTGGCGTTCTTAGTAGAATGGGCCCATGAACGCGCCTACCGTCCCCTACGACGCCCAGCGACTGAGCGAACTGGCTCAGCTGCTGATCGACAACATCCGTGAGCTGGCCCACTCCGGCTGGACACCTGCCACCAGCAGCAACTTCTCGCATCGGCTGGATGACCAGCATGCGGCCATCACCGTGTCCGGCAAGGACAAGGGGCGGCTGATCGAAAGCGACATCATGGTGGTGGATTTCGACGGCAAGGCCGTGGGCCGCCCGCTGCGCCCGTCCGCTGAAACCCTGCTGCACACCCAGCTCTATGCCCGTTTCCCGGAAGTCGGCTGCGTGCTGCACACCCATTCGCCGGTGCAGACCATCGCCTCGCGCCTGTACGGCAGCGACGGTCATATCCGCCTGGAGGGCTACGAGCTGCTCAAGGCCCTGCACGGCAACTCCACCCACGAAACCGCCGTCGACCTGAAGGTGTTCCCCAACACACAGGACATGGATGTGCTGGCCGCCCAGGTCGAGGCAGAACTCGACAAGGGGCCGATGTGGGGCTATCTGATCGACGGCCACGGCCTGTATGCCTGGGGCCGCGACATGGCCGAAGCCCGTCGCCACTTGGAGGCCTTCGAGTTCCTGCTGCATTGCGAACTGGAGCTGCGCCGCCTGCGCGGCCACGCCTGATCCTTCCTTCTACTACGTCGAGTCCCCCATGAGCCGACTGCGCATTTTCAATGAAACCGCCCCGGACGCACCGCTGTTTGACAGCCGCGACGGCGAGGTCATCGCCGCCGAACTGAGCAAGATCGGTGTCACTTTCGAACGCTGGCAGGCCAAGCACCCGGTTGCACCGGGCGCCAGCCAGGAAGAAGTGTTCGCTGCATACCGTGAGGACATCGACCGTCTGGTAGCCGAGCACGGCTTCAAGAGCGTGGACGTAGCGTCCATCGCCCCGGACAACCCGGCACGCGCCGAGATCCGCAAGAAGTTCCTCGACGAGCATTACCACAAGGAAGACGAAGTCCGTTTCTTCGTCGCCGGCTCGGGCCTGTTCACCCTGCACGTTGGCGACAAGGTCTATGAAGTGGAGTGCGTCAAGGACGATCTGATCGCGGTGCCCGACAGCGTCAACCACTGGTTCGACATGGGCGAGGAACCCAGCTTCGCCGCCATCCGCTTCTTCACCGAGCCGGACGGCTGGGTCGGCCACTTCACCGGCACCGACATCGCCCAGCGCTTCCCCCGCTACGAGCCCAGCACTCTCTGAGCCCGACTTCTGCTCAAGCCCCTCTCCCGTTCACGGGAGAGGGGTTGGGGTGAGGGCAGCTCTTGGCTCTTGCCCCCTATCTCCAACAACCACGCACAGGTGTCGAAGAATGCACCCTGCAGGAAGATAAGCATGACCATCAAAGCCATCCTCACCGACATCGAGGGCACCACCTCCAGCATTTCCTTCGTCAAGGAAGTGCTGTTCCCGTATGCCCGCAACGCCCTGCCCGGCTTCGTGCAGGCACACGGCAACGAGCCGCAGGTCCGCCAGTGGCTGGATGCGGTGGCGACCGAAATCGCCGCCGGCGCCTGCCAGGACGAAGTCATCGTCGAAACCCTGCAGGGCTGGATCGACCAGGACCGCAAGCACACCGCGCTGAAGGCGCTGCAGGGCATGCTCTGGGATGTGGGTTATCGCAATGGCGACTACACCGCCCACCTGTACCCGGAAGTGGCCGACGTGCTGCGCGGCTGGCAGGCCAGCGGCCTGCCGCTCTACGTGTACTCCTCCGGTTCGGTGCCGGCGCAGAAGCTGTTCTTCGGCTTCAGCGATGCCGGTGACTTGAACAGCCTGTTCTCGGGCAACTTCGACACCGAAGTCGGCGGCAAGCGCGAAGCGCCGAGCTATGCGCATATCGCCAAGGCCATCAACATCGACCCGGCCAAGATCCTGTTCCTGTCCGACGTGGTCGAAGAGCTGGACGCCGCCCGCGAGGCCGGCCTGCAAACGGTGCTGGTCGACCGCCTCAGCGACTACCCGCAGCCGCGCACCGGCGAGGCCACCCACGGCCACAGCCGGGTCGAGCGCTTCGACCAGATCACGCTGTGATCGCCTGAGCGACAGACCGAAAGACGGCCCCTGACGGGGCCGTTTCTGCATGCGGAACCCGCCGCGACGGGGCGTTCCAGCCCGCGCCTATTTCACGCCAGCAGCACGGCGGCATCACCACCGGTAAAGCAAACCCTGCGCACGATCAGCACCATCGCCCGCCCTCCGGCCGCATCGGCAACCAAGGACGCACTCGCATGAGCATCACCGAAGAAATCGGTCAGGCGCTGGCCGCCGAGTTCGCCATTCCCGATGTCGGCACACTGACGGTCATCGTCTCGCGCCTGGCCACAGCGATCGTGCTGGGCGGACTGCTTGGTCTGGAACGGGAACGCAAAGGACGCGCCGCCGGCTTGAAGACCCATATCCTGGTCTCGGTAGGTTCGGCGCTGTTCGTATTGGCACCTTTGCAGATGGGCATTTCTGGCGCCGATGTCACCCGCGTGATGCAGGGCATCGTTTCCGGCATCGGCTTCCTCGGCGCTGGCGCCATCCTCAAGCTCGACAACGAAGAGCGCATCCAGGGCCTGACCACTGCCGCCGGCATCTGGTTGACGGCGGCAATCGGCATGGCAGCCGGCATGGGCATGGAGATGGTGGCCTTCATCACTACCATCGCTGCCTTGGCGGTAGTGAGTACACTGCCGAAACTGATGCCGGACAAACGCAGGAATACTGCTGATAGCGAGGCCGACCTCGATACCTGACCGAACTGACATCGAGCCCTGCTTTCTCGTGGGAGCGGCGTAAGCCACAAAGCAGGCGAATCATCAGATCGCAAAGCCGCCAATGGATTTGGCAACACCAGCTTCGCGGCTTACGCCGCTCCCACAAGCCCGGTGGTTACTTGGCCGGGCTGCGCAGCACAAGCACATCAATGCTGGAGCGCACGCCCAGGCGTGCGGTGAAGCCATCCCATTGGCCGACGCCGCTGCTGACGAACAAGGTCATGTCCTGCACCCGGTATTCGCCACGCACATAGCCGTGGTTGAACGGCGCGACCACCCAGCGATCAAAGCCCAGCATATGGCCACCGTGCGTATGGCCGGATACCTGCAGGTCAATCGCACCAGTCGCCGCAGCCGCGCGCGCCTGCTTCGGCTGGTGGGCAAGCAGGATGTGCACATCACTGCCCTTGCCTCCGTTCACCACCGCTGGCATGTCCGGCGGCAAACCGCCATGCATGTACGGGGCCTGTTTCAAGGCGGCCAGATCACCAATACCCGAC
>Ga0256901_1001350_pt1 | contig 12425 bp, 11 predicted proteins | sample MC6MC0689MT_FD_190200 | JGI IMG/M metagenome (GOLD analysis project Ga0256901, IMG submission 190200) | Metatranscriptome of enriched soil aggregate microbial communities from Iowa State University, Ames, United States - MC6-MC0689-MT... | ecosystem: Environmental > Terrestrial > Soil >... | reverse complement strand
GGCAAAGGTACGGAAAATATTAATATTTATCAATATCTTGCTATGAACGCTTTGTAAGTATTGTAGAAATGTACAATTTAGCGGACTCAAAACAAGACAAGATATTGGAAGTAATCGCAACTGTTGCCGAACTTGAAGACTCGCTTAAGCCGCTAAAAGCAAAAGGATTGAAAATTGCCCTAGTACCAACAATGGGCGCTTTACACCATGGCCATCTTTCGCTAATTGCAGCGGCACAAAAACATGCAGATATTGTAGTTTGTAGTATTTTTGTAAACCCAACGCAGTTTACGGACCCTAAAGATCTGGAGAAATATCCTCGTCCTTTAGCGCACGATATTAAGATGTTGACCGAATCGGGATGTAACTTTGTATTCATGCCATCGGTAAAAGAAATGTACCCAAGTTACCCAACACCAGAAAACTGGAAGATCGATTTAGGTAACGCAGAATTTGTATTGGAAGGAGAGTTTAGAAAGGGCCACTACCAAGGCGTTACTCAAATAGTATTTAAACTATTTGATGCAGTAAAGCCAGATATTGCCTTTTTTGGTCAAAAAGATTTCCAGCAGGTGCTGATGATTAAAAACATGGTGGCCGAACTAAATTTAGATGTTCAAATCATAACTTGTCCTATTATAAGGGAAGATGATGGCTTGGCAATGAGCTCTAGAAACATTCATCTTAGTAAAACGGATAGAGCACATTCGCTAGTTTTAAGTAAGGCATTGTTTTTTATTGAAGAGAATTACGAAAAACAATCTTTCGACGATTTATTGCTAAATGCTAAGCAAATCATAAACGAAACTCCCGGGGTAGAATTAGATTATCTAACTATTGTAGATGGAGACACACTTTTGCCTATCACTGAAAAAGCACACCAAAATACAGTGGCCTTAGTGGCTGCAAAAGTTGGCGAAACCAGGTTAATCGATAATGTTATTATCAACTAGATTGTCGGCTAAATGTAGCGTTGTGTCGCAAACCTTTTTACCTTCAACCTTAATTGCTAACTTTGCCAAATGATTATCGAGATACTAAAATCGAAAATACACCGTGTAAAGGTAACCCAAGCAGAGCTTAATTATGTTGGTAGTATTACTATCGATCAAGATTTGTTAGACGCTGCAAATATTATCCCTAACGAAAAAGTTCAAATTGTAAACAATAACAATGGCGAACGTTTCGAGACCTACGCTATTAAAGGTGAGAGAGGCACGGGTATTGTTTGTTTAAATGGTGCAACAGCCAGAAAAGTGCAAGTTGGTGATATCTTAATCATCATGTCTTACGGTTCTTTGCCTATGGATGAGGCAAAAAAAATATGAACCAATATTGGTTTTTCCAGACGATAACAACAGGTTGCTGAAGTAATCTGGGTTGTTTTACGCAATAATGCCTCGGTTAATTCGACGCAAACGTTTGCTTATCATCTATTTAACGGTCAAAAATGAGTTACCTTACAGCTCAACTAAACCGTATGAAAATAGCTCATTTTTTGATAGGCCTTTTATTTTTGGTATCTCTTTCTTCTTCATGCAAGAAACAAAATAAACAGGGGGCGCTTAAACCGGCATCAATTGTTTCCTTCACGCTAACTAAAGCGAATAACCCAAATATAATTGGCTCAGACATCAATGCCAATATTAGTGGAAATGACATCAATATAACTTTTGCAAACGATATTAATATCTCTAAAGTTATTGCTTCTTTCGTTATAGAGGGTAAACAGATTTCTGTTAATGGTATAACTCAAAAATCAGGTTCTACTTCAAACGACTTTTCTAAACCAATTGTTTATGATGTTGTTGGCGAAGATGATAATGTGGTTAAATACAATGTTAAGGTTAGCCGAATTACGGACGAAGAATTACTGTTATCCTCCTTTGGGTTTGAAAAAATAAATAATGCAGATCTCGCTTCAGGTTTTAGTTTCACGTTTAAGGAAGATTCTGTGTTAGCTAAAATTCCAACCTTGGCGAATAAGTCTTATAAACCTAGTTTTACTTCCACTGCGAAAGAGGTGATGATTAATAATATCTTGGTTAAAAGCGGGCAAAGTCTAATCGACTTTTCTAACCCAGTTACACTATCTTTAGTTTCTTCAAAAGGATTTAAGAGAAATCTGGTCATTAAGGTAAACTGGCAATCGATTTTGCCTCATATTTTTATACAAACCACCAATAGTGCTCCAATTGTTTCTAAAGAAGATTATCTAACTGCAACCTTAAATATTGAAGGTAAAAGAAATTACCCAGATCTAACCACTACCACCTCTATTAAAGGTAGGGGAAACTCTACTTGGGGTTATCCAAAGAAACCATATAGATTGAAGCTAGATAGCAAAACCTCTATTTTTGGATTACCAAAGGCGAAAAACTGGGTGCTTTTGGCCAATTATTTAGACCCCACGTTAATGCTTAATTCTGTCGCTTTAAAAACAGGTCAATTGCTTGGCATTCCGTATACCAATAATTTTGTGCCAGTAGATTTGTCTATAAATGGAAAATATTTAGGTTGTTATCTTTTTACTGAGCAAGTAGAAGTAAGCGAGAACAGAGTGAAGATTGAAGATGGCGGAACATTGCTAGAGTTAGATTCTTATTATGATGAAGATTATAAGTTTAAATCAACCAATTACCAATTGCCAATAAACATTAAGTATCCAGCACTTGCCGCACAAACTGGCATAGCTGCAATTCAGCAAGAGTTTCAGGTATTAGAAAACTTAGTGTTTGCTAATAATTTTCCTAACAATAACTATCTCGATTATTTAGATAAAGACATTTTAGTTAATTTCTTAATTGTGGCTAACTTAACAGACAATGAAGAGTTGAGTCATCCAAAAAGCACCTATTTATATAAGCCCAAAAATGGTAAATATAGTATGGGTCCATTATGGGATTTTGATTGGGCGTATGGTTATGAAAGTACTTATTCGCATTTTTCATCAGCTACGAGACCGCTGTTTAATATAAATGTGTCTAATAGACCTGGCTATAAATTCTTTACCCGCTTATTGCAAGACCCCGTGATAAAAACACTTTATAAGCAAAATTGGACTGCCTTTAAAGCCAATAAACTTCCTATTCTTTTAACATTTGTTGATGACTATGCTAAACAAATAAATGAATCAAAAAACAAAGATTATGCACTTTGGAAAACTGGGTCGGCAGATTTTACAGGTGATGTTGCCAAGCTGCGCCAATACTTGGTCAATAGAGCAGCTTATATAGATAGCTACGTAGCCTTATTTTAAGATGAAGGGTGCGTAAACTAGAAGTCAGAAACAAAACATTTATTAAATTGCTATGTTTGCATAGTATTATTTTCAAATAATACTATCTTTGACTTTGACCAATATACCTAAATATTATGCATTTTGAACTGAGTGAAGAGCAGCAAATGATCAAACAGGCTGCGAGGGATTTTGCCCAAAATGAATTAAAGCCAGGAGTAATAGAAAGAGACGAGCATCAGAAGTTTCCTGCTGAACAAGTTAAAGCTATGGGCGAGCTTGGCTTTTTAGGAATGATGGTTGATCCAAAATACAACGGCGGTGGAATGGATTCTGTTTCGTATGTATTGGTAATGGAAGAACTTTCTAAAATAGATGCATCTGCTTCTGTGGTGGTATCGGTAAATAACTCATTGGTATGTTACGGACTAGAAAAATATGGCTCGGAAGAGCAAAAGGAGAAATACTTAAAGCCATTGGCATCAGGTGAAAAAATTGGCGCTTTCTGTCTTTCGGAACCAGAAGCAGGCTCTGATGCAACTTCGCAACAAACTACCGCAGAAGATAAAGGTGACTATTATTTATTAAACGGAACTAAAAACTGGATTACAAATGGTAGCACGGCAAGTACATATTTGGTAATTGCGCAAACACATAAAGAATTAAAGCATAAGGGCATCAATGTATTTATTGTAGAGAAAGGAACTCCTGGATTTACCATTGGCCCTAAAGAAAATAAATTAGGTATTAGGGGGTCTGATACACATTCGCTAATGTTTAATGACGTAAAAGTTCCTAAAGAAAACCGCATTGGTGAAGATGGTTTCGGCTTTAAGTTTGCCATGAAAACTTTAGAAGGTGGAAGAATAGGCATTGCGGCACAAGCTTTAGGCATTGCGGCAGGAGCCTACGAGTTAGCATTGGCCTATGCACAAGAACGTAAAGCGTTTGGAAAACCGATCGCCGATCATCAAGCAATTGCTTTTAAGCTAGCAGATATGGCTACGCAAATTGAAGCAGCTAGATTGTTGGTTCATAGAGCGGCATGGCTAAAAGACCAAGGTTTACCTTACACCCTCGAAGGATCTATGGCGAAATTGTACGCAAGTAAAGTAGCAATGGATGTTACTGTAGAAGCAGTTCAAATTCATGGCGGTTACGGTTTTGTAAAGGAATATCACGTAGAACGATTAATGCGTGACGCGAAAATTACACAGATTTACGAGGGTACTTCAGAAATACAAAAACTGGTAATTAGCAGAAGTATTTTGGCTTAAATATTTTTTGACCAAGGCATATAAGTTTTTCGATAGTTGGACTATCAATCTTAAATGAACTTATATGCCTTTATGGTCAAAGCGACTACGATTTTTCCATTCCGAAAGCAGCATCCAAAATCATTTTGATAATGGTAACTACAATGGCCAATATCGCCGCTGCTAGAAACCCTGAGGTGTTGAAGCCTTTCATCCAACTATCTACCAATAAAATCATCAATACAGAAATTATAAAGGATACTAACCCTAGTGTTAGGATATTTAACGGAAAGGTGAAAAATCTCAAGACCATTCCTATAGTTGCATTTGCCAAAGCAATTAAAATCGCTGCAATAAAGGCGCTCCAGTAACCATCTACAGAAACACCTGGGACTAAAAAAGCGCCAATCATGACGGCAAGACCCATTAAAAATAATTCTAAAATCAGTTTAATCATGGTAACTTAGTTAAATGTTTAGCAAATTAACACTAATCGTTGCCTGTTGTTTAATTTTTTCATGTTCCTCACAGAAAACAAATTCGCTGGCGATAGATTTCTCTTCGGATACTACGGCTATTTTGTTTAGTGGCTTAGATGAAGTTAGTTTATTTAGAGCGAAAGAGCAAACTGATAGTCTTTCAAATGGATTAATTACGGTAATCGAATTAACTGATGAAGATACCGGTCAAGAAAAACTGATCACAGGAAGAACAGCTATCAAAGGCGATTTGCTGACGTTTGTACCAGACACCCCCTTTGTAATTGGCCGTAAATATCTAGTAAAAACGCTATTAAATAGTAGTTTCGGCAAAACGGTCGATATTTTAAAGTCTGATGTTGGGCTCACGGTAAAACGACAGGAAAAAATACTGGAGCGATAAAACTATCTTTGCTCCCTCAAACCTCGCTACATGTCATTAGAAAAGCCCAGCACATTTACACCCTATCAAAAACTAGTAATTTTTCTATTAGCGATAACCCAGTTTACGGTGATCCTTGATTTCATGGTCATGTCTCCATTGGGAGATATTTTGATGAAGTCCCTTAGTTTAAGTCCTACTGATTTTGGAATTGCGGTATCTGCTTATGCCTTTAGTGCAGGAATTTCTGGTCTACTAACTGCCGGGTTTGCAGATAAATTCGATAGAAAGAAGCTGTTACTTTTCTTTTACATAGGTTTCATTTTGGGGACAGCATTTTGTGGATTAGCACATACCTATATTCAGTTAGTAGCGGCAAGAATTATTACCGGACTTTTCGGTGGGGTAATAAGTTCTATATCTATGGCTATCATTACCGATTTATTTAGTTTACAGCAAAGAGGTAGAGTGATGGGATTTGTACAAATGGGCTTTGGAGCCAGTCAGGTATTGGGAGTTCCAATTGGCTTGTACTTAGCAAACATTTGGGGTTGGGAAGCGCCATTTTGGTTAGTGGTTGGTTTAGCAGTAATTATCGCAATGCTTATTGCGTTTCAACTGAAACCCGTTCGAGAACACTTGTCAATCCAAAGAGAAAAATCGGCTATTGCCCATTTATGGCATACGGTAATTCAAAAACGACACAGGATAGGCTTTACTTCCACAGCATTGCTTTCAATTGGAGGTTTCATGATGATGCCTTTTGGAAGTGCCTTTGCCATCAATAATCTGGGCATCACAGAAAATCAGTTGCCGATGCTATTTATGGTTTCTGGCGTAAGTTCGCTATTAATTCTGCCTATGGTGGGTAAGCTTAGTGATAAAGCGAGCAAGCTTAAAATCTTTGCCATAGCATCTATTTGGATGATGATCATGTGTGTGATTTACACCAATCTTTCGGTAACACCTTTCATTTGGGTAATGATTTTAAATGTACTAATGATGGCAGGAATCATGAGTAGGATGATACCTTCGCAAGCGCTAACTAGTGCAATCCCCGATCCCGAAGACCGGGGTGCCTTCATGAGCATCAACTCGTCTTTACAGCAAATCGCAGGTGGGGTAGCTGCTGCCATATCAGGTCTAATTGTTACTCAGGCAGGAAAAGGGCAACCATTGCAACATTATGATGTTGTGGCTTATATTATCGTTGTCATTACTATTTTAAGTATTTGGCTAATGAGCCGAGTAAGTAAGATTGTTCAGGCGAAAGCCAACAGTAAATAGAAGTCGAAAATTTGAAATGCTGTATTGCCGAAAAGAGCTAAGCTCAAATTAATAGATTTGTAACATTTAAATGAAGTCTATATCTTCACGCAAACTATTTAAAACCATCTAATTCTCTTTAACAATGAAAAAATTATTCGCGTTGCTTCTCTTAAGCATAGCTATCAATGTGAAAGCACAAGACGAAACAAAGACAGTAGAAGTAAAACGATTTCGGATAGCCCTACAAGGAGGTTTTAGTCAGCTGTTAGCCAAGACCGCTACAAGCATTGCTCCGCAGAACAGAAATTATATCTCAGAACTGAAATCAGGATATCACTACGGTACTGATTTAACTTATTTTGTTAAACCGACTTGGGGACTAGGCTTGAAGTTTAACCAATTTAGGTCTTCGCACAGCGGTATATTTGATGACGAAACACTAGGGTCAATAAGTATAGCAACAACTCTTGTTAATACGTTTGTTGGACCAAGCTTAGCCACAAAATATGACAGTCCAAATAATAGGCACTCCTTATTTTTTAACGTTGCTATTGGCTATATGGGGTATTTAAGCGATAAAGAAAACTTACAAATAAAGTCTACTGGAGCAACCGTAGGCTCTGCTTTAGATGCAGGATATGATTATAGAATTACCAAAAATTTTGCAATTGGGGCACAGCTTTCTCTGGTTGGAGGTGTTTTGAGTAAGCTTACACACGAACGTGGCAATCAGTCGGTCACTGAGACATTTGCGGACGGACAAAAAGAAAGCATGTCTCGTTTAGACGTTTCGCTAGGTGCTAGATTTAACTTCTAATACATTAACACTAAGCTAAATTTGATTTTTTAAATTAAAAAGTTTTTGTATATTTGCATCGTAAAACAAGAAAAGAGGGGACGCGTGTCCCCTCTTTTTATTTAGCAATAATTTAACGATGCAGGTAGAAAAGAGAGTTAGAGAGCTGGTAGAGGAAAAAATTGCAGATAGGCCAGAGTTGTTTTTAGTAGACGTAAAGATGTTGCCCAACAACAAATTGATTATCCATGTAGATGGAGACGAGGGTATCAGCATACAAGATTGTGTGGCTATTAGCAGGCATGTCGGGTTTCATTTAGAGGAAGAAAACACGATAGAAACAGCTTACAATTTAGAAGTGTCTTCTCCTGGTGTTGGCGAGCCATTGTTATTGCATAGACAATACAGCAAAAATATTGGTAGAGAATTGTCTATCAAGCTTGCTGGCGGAGATAAAAAGGAAGGGAAATTGATAGAGGTTGGAGAAGCCGCTATTACTATTGAGGAGCAGGTGAAAGAAAAAGGAAAAAAAGTGCAATTGGTAAGTAGCCAAGTTGCCTTAAACGATATAACAGAAACAAAGGTTTTAATTTCATTTAAATAACAAATGAACAATATTAATTTAATCGATTCTTTTCAGGAGTTCAAGGACTTTAAGAATATCGACCGCCCTACGGTAATTAGCGTATTAGAAGAGGTGTTTCGTAGTATGTTGCGTAAAAAATACGGAACAGATGAAAACTGCGATGTGATTGTGAACCCAGATAATGGAGATTTGGAGATTTGGAGAACCAGAAAAGTAATGGAAGATGGTTTTTCTGAAGACGATGATTTGGAAATTGAATTGGCAGAGGTACATCAGTACGATGCTGATTTAGAGGTTGGAGACGACTATATCGAGCAAATTACTTTGGAGAGTTTTGGACGTAGAGCTATTTTAGCTGCTCGCCAAACCTTAGTTTCTAAAGTATTGGAGTTAGAGAAAGACGAAATCTTTAAGAAATATAAAGATAGAGTAGGCGAAATTGTAACTGGAGAAGTTTATCAAGTTTGGAAAAAAGAAACATTGGTATTGGACGACGAAGGAAACGAATTGTTGATGCCTAAAACAGAGCAAATCCCTGCTGATTATTTCAAAAAAGGAGATGCGGTACGTGCAGTAATTTCTAAGGTAGATATGATTAACGCTACACCAAAAATCATTATCTCTAGGGTTGCTCCAGAATTCTTACAACGTTTGTTTGAAATTGAGGTTCCAGAAATTTTCGACGGTTTAATTACCATTAAGAAAATTGTTCGTGAACCAGGAGAACGTGCTAAAGTTGCTGTTGAATCTTACGATGATAGAATTGACCCAGTAGGCGCTTGTGTTGGTATGAAAGGTTCTCGTATCCACGGAATCGTGAGAGAATTGAAAAATGAAAATATCGATGTAATCAACTTTACGAACAATATTTCGTTATATATACAACGTGCTTTAAGTCCTGCCAAAATCACTTCTATTAAATTAGATGATGAAACTAAGCGTGCTGCGGTTTATTTAAAACCAGATCAAGTATCGTTAGCAATTGGTCGTGGCGGGCATAATATTAAATTAGCTGGTAAATTAACTGGCTATGAGATAGATGTTTACCGTGAAGCTGGAGAAGAAGATGAGGATGTGGATTTAGAAGAATTCTCAGACGAAATCGATAGCTGGATTATAGATGAGTTGAAAGCAATTGGTCTAGATACAGCGAAAAGTGTATTGTCACTTTCTTTAGATGAATTGGTAAAACGCACCGATTTAGAAGAAGAAACCATTAAAGAAGTAGTTGCTATTCTTCAATCCGAGTTCGAATAAAATAGAAACTTGAATTAAATAAGAATAAACGTTACTTTTGTATAATTAGAAAAAATAGGATAATCAATGTCAGACGACAAAACCGTAGTATTATTAAAAGCAGCAAAGGAACTTAACATTGGATTAGCTACCGCAGTAGAATTCCTTGGTAAGAAGGGCTATGCTGTGGATAATAAGCCTAACACCAAGCTTTCTGGAGAGATGTATAATGTCTTACTCAGAGAGTTTCAGGGAGATAAAATTGTTAAAGAAGAGGCTAACCAAATAGTTATTGGTAAAATTCGTCGTGATGAACCTGAAGTAACAACAGAGAAAGCTCCAGAACCAGCAAAGAAAAATCAAGACTTTGAAAGCGATGGAGTGTTGATCAAAAATCTACATAGCTATGTTCCGCCTATAGAGAAACCAAAGGAAGAAAAACCTGCGGAGCCAGTTGCGGAAACGCCTAAAGCGGTAGAAAGTAAGCCAGCAGCAGAAAATGCTGATGAATCTGCTTTGCCAGGCGTTAAAGTGGTGGGTAAAATCGACCTTAATGATTTAAACCCAAAGACTCGTCCAGCTAAAGCTGCGGAAGTGGTTAAAAAAGAGGAAACTCCTGTTGCACCACCAGTAGTAAAGGAAGAAAAGCCAGTTGAGGCAGCAGCTCCTGTTACGCCTAAAGTGGAAGAACAGCCAGTTGCCAAGCCTGCTGAACCTGTTGTTAAAGCAGAAGAAAAACCAACAGTTGCGCCAGAGAAGCCAGCAGAAACTAAGCCAGAGCCTGCTGCTGCAAAACCAGTAGAAGCACCTAAAGACGAAGTAATTAAAGCTCGCTCTGTAAAGTTAACTGGACCAAACATTATTGGTAAAATTGTACTTCCAACTACACCAGATAGAAGAAACCAACCAGTTGCTTCATCTTCAAGTGATAGCGAAGCTGCTAGACGCAAGCGTAAACGCAAGAAAACGCCTGGAGCTCCTGGAAGCACACCACAACAAGGTCAGGCTGGAACAGGTACGCCTGGAACTAATCCACAAGGCGGGCCAAGAACTCCTTATCAGGGTAATCGTCCTGGAGGCGGCCAAGGCGGAGGTTACCAAGGTAACAGAAATAACAACAATAACCGTCCAGGTTATCAAGGAAATAGAAATGCACCAGCTGGAAACACTCCAAAAGAGGAACCAACTGAGAAAGAAATCCAAGACCAAATTAAGGCAACACTTGCTCGTTTAAGTGGCGCAGGTAAGTCGGGTAAATTTGCGCAGAGAGCTAAACTTCGTCGTCAGAAAAGAGATGATGTAGCACTTTCGGCAGAAGAAGCGGCATTGGAGGAAGAAGCACAATCGAAAGTGTTGAAAGTAACAGAATTTGTTACGGCCAACGAATTGGCAAACATGATAGATGTACCGGTAACCAAAATTATTGGAACCTGTATGAGTCTAGGTATGTTCGTGTCAATTAACCAACGTTTAGACGCTGAAACCTTAACCATTGTTGCTGATGAGTTTGGCTACGAAATTCAATTCGTAAAACCGGATGAAGAAGAAGATATCAACATCGAAGAGGAAGATTCAGAAGAGAACTTAATTCCGAGAGTTCCCGTAGTAACCATAATGGGTCACGTGGATCATGGTAAAACTTCATTGCTGGATTATATTCGTAAAGCAAATGTGGTAGCTGGAGAGGCTGGTGGTATTACACAACACATTGGTGCATATAAAGTAACTACCAGCACAGGTAAAGAAATTACTTTCCTAGATACACCAGGTCACGAAGCCTTTACGGCAATGCGTGCTCGTGGTGCTAAGGTTGCAGATATTGCAATTATTGTAGTGGCTGCCGATGATGCGGTGATGCCTCAGACTAAAGAAGCAATTAACCATGCACAAGCTGCTGGTGTTCCTTTAGTATTTGCATTCACGAAGATTGATAAACCAGGAGCTAACTCAGATAGAATTCGTGAGCAGTTATCTGTAATGAATATCTTAGTTGAAGACTGGGGTGGTAAATATCAATCTCAAGAAATATCAGGTAAGAGTGGTTTAAACGTAGACTTACTATTAGATAAAGTATTATTAGAAGCTGAATTATTAGAGCTGAAAGCAAATCCTAACAAACGTGCTACAGGTACGGTAATTGAGGCTACTTTAGATAAAGGACGTGGTATTGTAACTACGGTTTTAGTACAAGGTGGTACTTTAAAAGTTGGAGATCCAATTTTAGCAGGTAGCTACAGTGGTAGAGTAAAAGCATTATTTAACGAACGTGGAGCAAAGGTAAATGAAGCAGGTCCATCGGTACCAGTACAGGTATTAGGTATGCAAGGCGCACCAACGGCGGGAGATAGATTTAATGCATTAGAAAGTGAAACTGAAGCAAGAGATATTGCTAATAAGCGTTTGCAGTTAATGCGTGAGCAAGGGTTGCGTACACAAAAACACATTACACTAGCCGAGATTGGTCGTCGTTTGGCAATTGGAAACTTCAAGGAGCTGAACTTGATCATCAAAGGTGACGTGGATGGTTCTATCGAAGCATTAGCAGATTCATTATTGAAGCTTTCTACTCCAGAAATTCAAATCAATGTAATCAGCAAAGCGGTAGGACAAATTTCTGAAAGTGATGTATTATTAGCTTCGGCTTCAGATGCGATCATTATTGGTTTCCAAGTTCGCCCATCAACAGGTGCACGTAAATTGGCTGAGGCAGAGCAAATTGATATCCGTTTGTACTCGATTATCTACGATGCGATTAACGAGATTAAAGCGGCAATGGAAGGTATGTTGGCGCCAGAATTCGAAGAGAAAATTGTAGCTAACGTTGAAATCCGTGAAACTTTCAAAATCACTAAAGTAGGTACAATCGCAGGATGTATGGTGTTAGATGGTAAAATTACCAGAAACAGCAAAATCCGTATTGTTAGAGATGGCGTGGTAATTTACACTGGAGAATTAGCATCATTGAAGCGTTATAAAGATGACGTGAAAGAAGTTTCTAAAGGTTACGAATGTGGTTTGAATATCCAAAACTTTAATAACATTGAGGTTGGTGATATAGTTGAAGCTTACGAACAAGTAGAAGTGAAACGTAAATTGTAATAACAGTTTATTTGATATAAGAAAGGAGCGATAAATCGCTCCTTTTTTTGTTTAGTTATGTCCGCTTAATCTATTAAAGCAACT